>OOCW01000213.1_pt1 | contig 65071 bp, 62 predicted proteins | sample 1671201 | NCBI WGS metagenome assembly OOCW01 (sample SAMN06348132, study PRJEB24527) | human gut metagenome | biome: human gut; feature: ankylosing spondylitis patient; material: feces | host: Homo sapiens | place: China | collected 2015-10
ACCTTGATATATAAAGAATTTAAAAGAAAAGTAGTGTAAAAAACTTTACACTAACATATAAAAATAGGAGAAGAAATTATGAATCATAAAAGGAAGGTTGCTGAAGCTATAAGAGAACAGATTGATATAGATTTACATGCTATAGAAGAATTAATAGAAATTCCACCAAACACAGAAATGGGGGATTATGCATTTCCCTGCTTTCAATTGGCTAAGATTTTTAGAAAAGATCCTAATATTATTGCTGAAAAACTAAAGAGGACGTTAAAGCAAGATGGATTTGAAAAAGTACAAAATTTGGGGGCATATGTAAACTTCTTTATTGATAAAAATGAATTTATAAAAAGGACTTTAGAAAAAATACTATCAGATGGTGATAATTATGGGGAGTCTAATATAGGTGAGGGCAAAACTATATGTATTGAATATTCATCACCTAACATAGCTAAACCATTTCAGCTAGGAGATTTATTTAGTACTGTAATAGGAAATTCTCTTTATAAGTTATTTAGAAGAGAAGGATATAAGGTTGAAAGATTAAATCAATTAGGGGATTGGGGAAGTAAATTTGGTAAATTAATATCTGCATATAAAAGATGGGGAAATGAAGAAGCGTTAGAAGAAAACGCAATAGCTGAGCTTTTAAGAGTATATGTTAAGTTTCATGAGGAAGCACAAAAAGATCCATGGTTAGAAGAAGAGGGAAGAGCATACTTTAAAGAATTAAGAAGTAAGAATGAAAATATAAAAGCTTTATGGAAGAAATTTAGAGATTTAAGTATAAGAGAATTTGAAAGTATTTATAATATATTTAATATAAGCTTTGATTCATATGTAGGAGAATCTTTTTATGATGATAAAATTGATAGTGTAGTTGATAAGTTAAAAGAAAAAAGAATATTGTCTGAAAGTAATGGTATGCAAATTGTAATGCTTAATGAATATAATATGCCACCATGTATTATTTTAGAAGCGAATTATGGAGTAAAATGTGCAGTAAGGGATTTAGCTACTGCTATTTATAGAAAAGATACTTATAATTTTCATAAATGTATATATGTTGTTGAAGCTTCAGAGACATTATATTTTAAGAAAATATTTAAAGTTTTAGAGTTGTTAGGGTGCCAATGGGTAAAGGATTGTATTCATGCTAGATTTGGATTAGTTAAGTTTCAAGATAAAAGCTATTTCTCAAGAAAAGGTGAAGTTGATATTTTAGATGATTTAATAAATAGAGCTATAGAAAAATCCTTAGAAATTATAAATGAAAAGAATTCAAGCCTAGAAAATAAAGAAGAGGTGGCTAAAAAAATAGGAGTAGGAGCATTAATATTTACTTATTTAAAGAATTCAAGAGAAAAGGATATAGTATTTGATTTAAATGAAATTATCTCATTTGAAGGTGAAACTGGTCCATATATACAGTATGTATATTCAAGAGCTAATACTATATTAAAAAATGTTGAAGAATTTGATATAGCTCCTAATTTTGGAAAGATGAATTCTAAAGAAGAAATTAAACTAGTTAAGACCCTTGAAAGCTTTAGTAATGCAATTAATGATGCCACAGAGAAATTAGAGCCTTCTATAATAACAGAATATACAGTAAAAGTTGCTAATACTTTCAATATGTTTTATAATTCACATCTAGTATTAAATCTAGAAGATAAGGAATTGATGAAAGCAAGATTAATTTTAGTTGAAGCTACTTGTCAAGTTATTAAGAATGCATTAGATCTAATAGGTATTGAAGTAGTAGAAGATATTTAAGTTAGTTATCTATCTTAAAATTAGTTGAAATTTAAGATAATCTTAATATATAATTTACAGTATTTTTGATATAATAAGTATAACAAAATATGGTAAATGGTGGTGAGAAATTATTGTTTTTAAAAAATAATAAATATAAGGGTTTAATAACAGCTGTATTAATTACTATAGTAGTGGCATTGCTAGCTTTTAAGCTAATAGATAACATTGAAATATTTATTAATATAATAAAAAAGTTTATTTCCTTATCTATGTCATTTATTTATGGAATAGTAATTGCTTATGTTTTAACTCCAATTGTGAAATTGTTTGAGGTAAAAGCAAAATTAAAAAGAGGAGTATCTATAGCTTTAACTTACGCTATTTTAATTGGAGGAATAACTATTTGGGGATTATATGGAATACCAGGTTTAATAGAAAATATAAAGGATATAGGAAGCGACATACCTAGTTATATAAATTCTATGGATGATGTTGTTAATGATGTTTTAGAACAAGAGCAATTAAGTAAGATTATAAATAACATAGGTATTAATATGAATCTTAATACATATATAGATAAAGCTGGAGAAATAGTTATGAGCGCAATAGAAGGCTCATTAAATAAAGTAGTAAGCTTATCATCAATAATTTTTAATATTATTATAGGATTATTAGTAGCTATATATATTCTTATAGATAAAGAGAGATTATTACATGAATGTAAAAGAATTATGTATTTAATTTTAAAATAAGAGAAAAGTAATAAGGTAATTGAATTTATTAAAACTTATAATTCTATGATAGTAACATATATAGGTATAAAGGCAATTGATTCAATGATAATAGGTATTTTAGCTTTTATATTACTAAATATAGTAGGATCTGAATATACAATATTACTGTCTATATTAGTTGGAATTACAAATATGATACCTTATTTTGGTCCATTTGTAGGTGAAGTTATAGGTTTTTTAATAAATGTATTTGTATCGCCTATGAAGGGAATAGTTGTATTTTTAACATTATTCTCATTACAAATGTTTGATGGATGGTATTTAGATCCTAAACTTATAGGTGATAAAGTTGGGGTAAGACCATTTTGGATTATATATGCAGTTGTAATAGCAGGAGGCTTTTTTGGGCCTATAGGAATGCTTCTAGCCTCTCCAACAGCAGCAACAATTAAGATATACTATGGAAAACTTTTAGAGAAGAATAAGGTTATAATTTAATTGTTATAAATAGTATAAAAAATAAGAACTGCAAAATTTGCAGTTCTTATTTTTTATACTTCGAGCAGTGAGATGAACAACTTCCGCAGTTACAACCACCCTTTGAAGATTTTTTTATGTTTTTAAATATTATATATCCAGCAACTATAATTAATAAAGCTGCAATAAAAATTTCCAAATAAATTCACCTTCTTTTAAGTAAAGATTCAAATCCTTTTTTTAGGTTAAATAAAGAATGAACCTATATTAAATACTAAGAATGAAACTATCCAAGCTAAAACTAATTGATAAGTTACAGAGAATAAAGTCAATTTTGAACCAAATTCCTTTTTCATAGTACCAACAACAGTAATACAAGGTGTATAAAGTAAAACAAACACTAAGAATGATAATGCTGATAGTGTAGTAAAGTGGAGTGGTAACATTGTTTGTAGATCACCAGCAAAAATTACACTCATTGAAGAAACAACAGTTTCTTTAGCAATTAATCCTGTTAATAATGATACTGATGATTGCCAATTACCAAAACCTAGAGGCTTAAATATAGGTGCGATAAAACCACCTACAGAAGCTAGTATACTATCATTAACATCTGTCATTCCAGAAAAATTAAAGTTTGATAAGAACCATAATATTATGCTCATTGCAAAAATTAATGTACCAGCTTTCACTAAAAATCCTTTAGTTTTTTCATATAATTGATTTAAAAGATTTTTTAATGATGGTAATTTATATTCAGGTAATTCTATAAGTAGCGGTTCTTCTTCATTTTTAAATATTGTATGTTTAAAAATTATACCAAGTATAAATGCTAATAATATACCTAAGAAGTAAAGTGAAGCTACAACTAACCCTATACTATTAGGGAAAAATACAGCTGCAAATATACTATAAACAGGTAATCTAGCATTACAACTCATTAAAGGAATTAATAAAGCCGTAAGTTTTCTATCCTTTTCACTTTCTAAAGTTCTTGCTGTCATAATAGCAGGAACAGAACATCCAAAACCAACAATCATAGGAATAAATGCTTTTCCTGATAAGCCCATCTTTCTCATGATTTTATCCATTATAAAAGCAACTCTTGCCATATATCCACTATCTTCTAAAATAGTTATGCAAGCAAAAAGTGATAATATTATAGGTAATAACACTAATATTCCACCAACACCACCTATAATACCATCTATAATTAGTGATTGGAACCAAGGTGAAGTTCCATGTATTAAGTTTTCAATTATAGGCACTAATGAGTCATTTAATAAGGAATCTAATAAATCAGAAAGAGGTTGTCCTATCCAAGAAAATGTTACTTGGAATGTTAAAGCCATAATTACAAAGAAAATAGGATAAGCAAGCCATGGGTTTAGCATTATATTATCTAATTTTTCTTTTACAGTTTTTTTAGATTCATTATTTTTTTTAGTACACTGACTTAATATGTTTTCTATGTAAGTATAAGTTTCCTTTTCACAAGAAAAAATATAATCATTATTATCTATTTTATTAGAATTAATATTTTTTAAGGTGTTTTTTATATCAGATATACCTTCTTCCTTAGATGCTTGTATAGGAATAACAGTTACCTTTAAAAGTTTTTCTAACTTTTTATAATCTATATCTATACCTTTCTTTTCGGCCACATCTATCATATTTATAGCTAAAATAATAGGCTTTTTAAATTGTTTTAATTGCATTGTTAAATATAAATTTCTATCTATGTTAGAAGCATCAATTATATTTAATATTAAATCTACTTTTCCATTTTCTAAAAACTCTTTTGAAACTTTTTCTTCATTTGAGAAAGTATCCATGGCATATATGCCAGGTAAATCTACTATTTTAAAGTCATCAAAGAATCCTTCTTTTTTATCTACAGTTACTCCAGCCCAGTTACCAACTCTTTGATTAGAACCAGTCAGGCTATTAAAAAGTGTAGTCTTTCCAACGTTGGGGTTACCAAGCAAAGCTACATTTTTCATTTTGTCATCCCCTTTATTTTTATAATTAAGCTGTTAAAATAATATTTTTAGCATCTTTTTTACGTATAGCTAAATCAAAACCTCTTAGGTTGACTACTAAAGGATCACCTAAAGGAGCAATTCTTTTTAATTCTATTTCAGTTCCTTCAATAAGTCCTAAGGCATAAAGTCTTTTACTAAGTTTACTATTTCCGTTTATTTCATATATCTTAGCTTTTTCTCCAACCTTTAAATCACAAATACACATTTATATCACCTCTAATTGAAAATCATTATCAGAAAATCTAACATAATATATAATATCAATAAAATATAGCTTGGTCAATATAAGAACCATATAAAAAACAAGTTTGCTATATATTTCAAAAAGTAAGAAGTATAAAAGGTATTCACTATATTAATAACATGATATAATAAAAAGATATAGATATAATAACTAAAAACAGGAGATAAATAATGTAAGAAAGAGTGATAGCGTGATTATTCGAGAAAATCTTGTTGATGTAGAAGAGTATAATCTTAAAAGAATATTAGAAGGTAAGGAGGTGCAATGTAATCCAGAAGAAATTATATTTTTTGATTTAGAGCATTATGTTTATAAAAAGCCTAAGTGTATAGGCGTATTTGGTGCTTGTATATATGATAATATTGATAAAAAGATACATGTAACTCAATATATGATAGAAAATAAGAGTGAGGTTGTTGAAATACTTATACTTGCAAAAAAATATTTTACAAGAATGAAAAAAATGGGCAAAAAGGTTATTGTTACTTTTTCCGGAAACAATGACTTTACAGTAATAAAATATTTATTTAATAAATATAATATTTATTTTGACTTTGATAAAGAATTTAAATCTTTAGATATACAAAAAGAATATGAAAGAAATATGAATACATCTATAGGGCTTAAAAATTTAGAAAAGATTTTTAATATATATAGAGAAGGTGATGTTATTAGTGGGTCCAATTTGGCTAAAACATTTCATAAAGTATTAAAGGATAAAGAGTATATTGAAAGAATGCCAAAAGAAAAAATAGAAACAATATTATTATATAATGAGCAAGATGTAGTAAATCTATATAAGATTTTTATTACTTGGAAAGACTATATACAAAGTGAAGATGAAGTAGATGAAGTAATAGAAGTTGATAGTGATAAAGACAATATAGAAATTACTGAGGAAGAATCTGATACTAATGAGGTTATAGAAGAGAATAAAGAAGAAATAGAAGTAACTGAAGTTGAAAATACTGAGGATTGTATTGTAGATTAAAGTTATATTAGTTTAAGGATAAATTCCTTAAATGATAGATGCTCCTAATTATTTAGGAGCATCTATCATTTATAGAAGTTTTATTTAACACTAGATATAGAAATATTTTTTCCATCGGAAATAGCAATAATCGTCCCATTAATATCTGTTCTAATTGTCCTAATATTAAAATAATCAAGAAGAGATAGAACTTCGGATGTAGGATGACCATAAGAATTATTTTTACCTACAGATATTATTGCAATAGAGGGATTTACTGAATTAAGAAAATTTGAAGAGGTAGAAGTTGAAGAACCATGGTGTCCAACTTTTAGAATATCAGAATTCAAATTAGTATTTTCAGATAAAACTAATTTTTCAGTTAATACTTCTGCATCTCCTGTAAATAAAAAGGAATTATTTAAAAAAGTAATTTTAATAATTGGAGAATAGTCATTTAAGTTATCACTAAATAAATCTTCATAGGGGGAAAATACTTCAAGTTTTACATTTTTGCCAAGATCAATTCCTTTAGCTCCTTTCTTTAAAATATTAATTTTAAGATTTTTATCTACTAAAGCACTAACCATGTTTTCAAAAGTACTAGATGAAGTCATTACTTTAGGGGAGTAAAAGCTCCCAATATTATACCTTTTTATAATGGTATCCATATTTCCAATATGATCTTCATGAGGATGTGTTGCAATAATATAATCAAATTTTTTAATATTTAATTTTTTTAAATAAGTTAATAAATTCTTTTTACTGCTAGATGGGCCAGAGTCTATAAGTAAATTTTTATTATTAACTTGAATTAAAATACAATCACCTTGCCCTACATCTATATAATGAATAAGCATTTTATTTTCATAATTAGTATTATTATTTTTTATATTAAAAAAGAAAATAAAAATAATAACCATAAAAATAGGAAGTAGTATTTTAAAAATTTTATTATTAGCAAATTTGAAATTATTCATACTTAAACTCTCCTAAATAAAATTTATATTAAAAATTATTGACAAAAATTAAATAAGTAAATCTTAAGTTTATAAATATTTAAAAGGTTAGTAAAGTGAATTAATTGGTATAATATGGTATAATTATATAAAGTATCATTGGAAGCGAGATTAAATAAAAATATTAGGAGGAGTAGGATGAAAAAGGAATTTTCAATAAGCAATGATAAAGTATTGATGAATTTTTCAACTAGGTATTGTAATAATTTTGAAAGTCTGTTAGAAAGTGAGGGATTCAGGAGAGTTTTAAGTGTTTATTTAAAGAAATCTGAAAAAAAGAGAACATTATCATATAGATATCTAGTTAACTCTCTAAATACTACTGAAATATCAAGTTTAAGAGAAGATATTACTAAGATTTTTAAATTATTAACTATAATAGATACAAAGGAAATTGTTGAATTAAATCCAAGATATAGTGATATTTTGAGTAATAAAGAAGAATTTATTAATTTAATAGAAGATTTTTACTTATTTTGGAGAAGGTTAGAGAGATACACTATTATTCAAAATGATAAAATTAGTCAAGGCTTGGCGGCTATGAATTTTACGGAAGCAAATTCAGCTTTTGAAAAACTAATTTTAAAGTTCTATAGAAAAATTGAACAAAACGTATTAGGAAGAAATCCTAAAGTATTTAGACAAATAACAGCAGGTGGAAATTGTAGTATAATGATAAATAAATTATTATGGCCAATTCCAAATGGATATGAGGTTCTGGAGGATATTAATTTTATAGATTGTATTTTATTGGAACCACCATTTATAATATATCCTAAGAAGAATACAAGAAATGGAATGTTTTCAGAGGTTCATAATAATCCTTTAAAGTACACACATATAAATAAAGAACATTGGTTCTGCTATCCAGCAAAAGTTGGAGAATTAATAGCATATATATTTTTTCATAGAGATTTTATGAATCATGGAATAACTCTATGTAATTTATTTGAAATGGCTAAGAGAGAGGAATGTAGGGGAAGACGTCCTGATATTGTTTTTGTATTTGGAATAAATGATGGAGAAGATTTAAAAACAGTTTTCTATGATGATGATGAAAATAATATAATGCTTGGATATATAAATTATTCTGAGGAAATAGATTATTTTGGATATATGAAAAAGATGATATTAACATTGCATAATTTAATAATGATAAAAAGAGGTTATTTACCTATACATGGTGCAATGGTAAATGTTCAAATGAAAAATGGAAAAGAAGCTAATGTAGTTATAATGGGTGATAGTGGTGCAGGTAAATCAGAAAGTTTGGAAGCCTTTAGAACTCTAAGCGAAGAATATATAAGTAATATGAATGTTATTTTTGATGATATGGGTACTTTTAAAGAAATTAATGGTGAAATATATGGATATGGTACAGAAATAGGTGCTTTTGTTAGATTAGATGATTTAGCTCAAGGATATGCCTTTAGAGAAATAGATAGAAGTATATTTATGAATCCAGATAAAATAAATGCAAGATTAGTAACTCCTGTAGCACCATATAGTCAGATAATAAAGGGGTATAAGGTAGATTTATTTTTATATGCTAATAATTTTACTGATATAGCAGAAAATGATAAAGCTATTGAATATTTTAATAATGCTGAAGATGCAATAAAATTATTTAAGTCAGGGCCAAGAATGGCAAAGGGAACTACAACTGAAGAGGGGTTAGTTAAAAGCTACTTTGCAAATCCATTTGGACCTGCACAAAAACAAGAAGAAACTAATATATTAATAGATAGATATTTTAAAATAATGTTTGATACAAATGTAAAAGTTGGGCAAATTAAAACATGTCTTGGAGTTAAGGGAAAGGAACAAGATGGACCAAGAGAAGCTGCAATAGAATTGTTTGATATTATAAAATCACTATAAAAATAGCCTTGTACGCATGTACAAGGCTATTTTTTATTATTTTTGAAATTTGTCTCTTGCAAAAAATGATATAGAATATAATCCAGCAATACCGATAATTGCATAAATAATTCGGCTAAATGTACTCATATCACCAAAGATTGCTGCAACAAGATCAAATTGAAAAAAACCTATTAATCCCCAATTTATAGCTCCTATTATAATAAGTATAAGTGCTATAATATCAACTGCTTTCATAAAAAAACAACTCCTTTAGTTTTAATAACATAGTTATTTTTTCCAAAGGAGAAATTTATATTCATACCATCAAATTTATTTATTAAATGGAAATGTTTCTATCAATAGGCTGATTTAAAGATATAATAGTATCAGTTCTTTGAATTCCAGAAATAACATTTATTTTGTTTAATAATATATCTTGAAGATCACTTATGTTTTTACAGATAACCTTAGCAAATACAGAATAATCGCCTGTAGTTAAATGTAATTCAACAACTTCTTTAATTTTCGACATTTCTTCAAAAACCTCTGAGAATGATGATGTTTTATCAATATATATACCTACAAAACAACAAACATCATATCCAAGTTTAGGAAGATTTAAAAGAATTTTAGTTCCTTTAATTATCCCAAGTTCCTCCATTTTCTTCATACGAACATGGATAGTACCACCACTAACATGGCAAAGTCTTGCAATTTCTAAATATGGAGTTCTACAATCTTTAATTAATATATCTAAAATTTGAAGATCTAATTCATCAAGTTGATAGGCTTGGTTTAAACCCATAATAACACCCCTTTAATAAATTTATAATATCTTTTATATATTTTATCAAATTTTATATAAAAAATGAAGTATAAAATAAAAGTTATTATGAGAAATAATCAAATAATTAATAAATTATCAATATATGGAAGTTAAAGTGGGTTGAAAATATGTTAAATAGACAGTAATATATATAGTAGAAAGATATAGGAAGGAGAGCTATTGATGGGTAATTTTTTATCAACACTGCTTTATTTCATTGTTTTATTAGCAATTGTATTTGGAATAATGTTTTTAGGAAACAAGTATGTATTTTCAAAAGTTAGAATTAATAAGTATATACCTCTTGGTATAGCTATAGCAACATTTGTTTTACAAATATTTATGCCTGTTATCATAGGAAAGAATATTTGGTGGGTATCATTTTTACTAACAATATTAACAGTAACATTCTTTTTATGGTTTATGGATATTCAAACAACAGGTGGTCCTAAAAAGAAAGAAAAGAAAATTGAAATTAGACCTAAGGCTAAGCCTAATAGAGTAAAGCATTTAAATAATGCACAAAATAATAAAAAATAAAGCGTTTAATTTTGAGTTTTCCCTTTATAGAAATAGTTTTATTTTTAAAATTAGTTTCTATAAAGGGAATATTAAAATTAAATGCTTTTTATTTTTAATAAAACAACTTTCTTCACTTAAAGTTGTATTTTTTATGTAACTTTAAGTGAAACTTTTTAAGTATAGTTATTATTTAAATGAACAATAAATATTGGAGAACTTACTGCAATTTTATTTTCATCTTGTATTACTCTAATAACATACCAAGTTTCTGATTGTAAGCTTTGATGTTCATATATATATTTAATGCTATTTAAATTAATATCTTCAATTTTTTTTATAATGATACCACCATTTGATATTATTTGAATTTCCCTTATTTTATATCTAATATCTTCAGTAAAAATTGAAAACTTTATTTTAGAAGAATAAATTGATAATGTATCACCCATAAATGTTTCATCGATAGTAAAATGTAATTTTAAAAATCGTGATTCAGTTGAGTAGGTTCTATGACTTCTAAAAGCATCAATTAATGCATTTCTAGAAAAATCATTTGCAATATATGCAGTTAAATTATCAGATTGGTCAAAATTAATTCTATGATTATCTTGACCATTAACAGCGCCTAATTTCCAACCACTATCTAACAATTGATAATAGTATTTTTCATGTTTGGTATATTTACTTGCAGGATTACCATTATAAACTTCTATAGATGTAATAATTTTATTAAAAACTTCGTTATATTGAATTTTACCAATTTCTTTGTGAGGATGATTAATTATTATAAAAGCTTGATGGTTATTAAGCATCCATAAAGTTAACAATCTTAAGTCTTTTATAGTGCCAGTAAAAAAGCTATTAGGATTTATTATGTTAAAATCACCAAAAGGAACAGTTCTGCATTCAAAACCAACAATAGGTAAGAAGCCATCTTTATTTCTTCTTGTTTTATTAGCAAAATAATTTGTTGCATCCCATTTTGTTAGAGTACGATCTTTAACTGTAGTTTTATTTGGAAGAAAATCATTGTGATCAGTTACAAATAAGAAATCTAAATTGCATTTTATAGCAAATTCATATAAGTCTAATGGAGTACCTTTGCCAGTTGAATAACTAGAATGACAATGGGGAATACCATAATAATATTTTAATTTATTCTGATCAAAGATTACTTTGGGTTTATGCTTACTTTTACTCATAATTCGCCCCTTAAAATTATTCACTATTAATATATAGTATTAAAGTCATTAAAATAATGACAATAATTATAAAGGGTGATAAAATAAAGTGAAACTTTCAGGATAAATATAACCAAGAGGGAGTTAAAAATATGATTATGGGTTTTGATGGAGTTAATCCTAAGATAAGTAAAAGTGCATATATTTCAGAAAGTGTTGATATAATAGGAAACGTTGAAATTAATGAAAATGCAAATATATGGTTTGGAACTAGGCTTAGAGCTGATATGAACAAAATTATAGTTGGTGCTAATACTAATATTCAAGAAAATTCAGTGGTACATGTTGATATTAATTCTCCCTGTAATATTGGGAAAAATGTAACTATAGGTCATGGGGCTATAATTCATGGATGTGATATTTCAGATAATGTTTTAGTGGGAATGGGATCAATAATATTAAATGATGCTAAAATTGGTAAGAATACTATTATAGGAGCAGGAAGTTTAGTAACTCAAGGAAAGAGTTTTCCGGAAGGAGTTCTTATTTTAGGAAATCCAGCAAAAGTAGTTAGAAAATTAACTGATGATGAAATAAAAAGCATTAGAAAGTCATCAGATAATTACGTAAATTTAAGTAAAAGATATAAAAAATAGGAGGACATATGTTAAGAATAGGAGAATATAATACTTTAATAGTAGATAGAGAAAAGGACTTTGGATTTTATCTAATTGATAAACAAAGTAAAGAGGATGTTTTACTTCCTAAGTCATTAGCAGAAGGAATGGGAGTAGAAGTTGGTAAGGAGATTGAAGTATTTATATACAGAGACTCAAAAGATAGACCAATAGCTACATTTAAGAAGCCTTTAGCTATAGTTGGAGATGTTGCTTATTTAAAAGTTGTACATCAAGGTGAGTTTGGTGCATTCGTTGATTTTGGATTAGATAGAGATATATTTGTACCATTAAAAGAACAAAGATATAAATTACATACAGGGAAAAAATATTTATTTTACATATATGTAGATAAGACAGGCAGACTTGCAGCTACAACAGAAGTTGAGCCATATATTGAAGTTGCTGAAGAAGGAACATTTAAGGTTGGAGATGAAGTTACTGCAATGGTGTTTTCAAAAACTCCTTCAGGAACTTTAAATGTTGCAATTGATGCTAAATATAGAGGGTTAGTATTACCTAATGAGTATTATAACGAGGTTCATCCAGGAAATGAAATGAAGTTAAGAGTTAAGAGAGTTTATGAAGATGGTGTAATAGGTTTAACTCCAAGAAAAACTAGATTAAATGAAAGAGATGAACTTCAAGAAAGAATAGTAACTTATATGAGAAAAAATGGTGGATTTATGGAATTCAATGATAAATCTAATCCGGAAGACATAAAAGCTACTTTTGGAACTAGTAAGAATTACTTTAAGATGGCTTTAGGTGGGCTTATGAAGGCTGGAAAACTTACTCAAGATAAAGAAGGAAGCAGACTTATATAGTTTTTACTTGAAGGTGTTTTTTTATCAAAGTTAAAATATTTTTAGTTAATGATTTTTTTTATTAAATATAGCATAAGTTGTTATCTTTTAAGGGGAAGTATGTAGAAAATTATATTTTTAGCTTAAAATCTAGTGATAGAGAAAAAATTGATTATATTATCGGAGGGAAGATTATATAAATTCTTAGTGAAATTATATTACTTCCTGGAGATTATATAATCAATTTTTCGGCATCACGGCATTCAAGCTTTAACGAATAATTTAGTTAATAAGTTCATAGATTTTAGAGATGTCCATCTCCATAATTGAGTATGTGCTTTTAAGTTTTCCTTTGATTTCAGGTGAAAGATTAGAATGAAGATATAATGAGTCTAATCCAACATTTGAAGCACCTTCTATATCACATATATAGTCATTTCCAATCATAATGCTATTTTTTATATTTAAATTATGTTTATTAATTAAAGTAGTATAAAAATTCTCATCTGGTTTGCATACTTTATAGTCAGCAGAAAATAAAATATCATCAAAATATTTTTCAATTCCTAACAATCTCATTTCATAAAGTGTAAATATTCTCTGAGCGTTTGATAATAAATATATTTTTTTCCCTTTTTTCTTTAACAATTCTAATAAGTTAATTACATTATCATATAATTTTATATACTTTATAGATGAAGTTCTAAAGAAATGTGCAGTATCAATTATTAACTCATCAGAAGGAATAATATTTTTATTTGTATAAAGCTTAGAAAATACATCTTCCAGTGGAAAGTCGGGATAGTTTGTATCAGTTAGATTATCTAAATGAGACTTAACTAAAGTTATATATGATTCTTTTAATTCTTCAGCAGTATATAAGGCACCTTTAAAAGAGTAAAATAATGATAGCTTGTACCAAAATTCTGTGCTTTCTTCATCAGTATTAATATCAATTAATGTTCCATATAAATCAAAAATATAATTAGTATACATAAATTCTCCTTAGTCATTTATAAAATTTTTTTCTATTATATCATTATAGTAGATAGAATGGAATTGTATTTTATTACAAAAAATGACTAATTTACTTATTTGTTAGTATAAATAATTGTTGGAATTTTGAAAGTAGTAGTAATTATTAGATAATGTTAATTTAAGATAAATTTATGGGGATGTGCATTAAGAATGACACATCCCTAATATATTGAGAGGAAAATGAGATAGCTAATTAAATATTGCTTTTAAGTATATATTCGATGTATGGAATATCTAATTCCTTAGAACTTATTACTTGAATATTATAGGATTTATTTATTTTATTTAAAATAGATTGTGAATCATCAGATATAGTACCTGTGGTTATAATTATTCCGTTATTTATGTTATCTGCAATCATAGATCCTAACAATTTTTCAATATGAAATGGTGATATAGGGTTATCACTAGAAAATCTTTTGCATTCTACATAATATTTTTCTGAATCCTTTTCACAAATAATATCTTTTCCACCATCAGGACCAATAGGAAGAAGAATTATATTAGTAAATCCCAATTTGGATAAATATTCGCTACACCAAATTTCAAATTCATGAGGAGTTAATTTGTGAACTATATTATAAAGATGAGTATCTTTTTCAAAACCTTTATATGATTTATAGTATATAATAATTTTATTAATTAATTTACCTATTAAAGGAGCAAATAGTATTATTATAAAGTAGCTATATATTGTATTTAACTTCATTCATTAGACCTTCTTTCATAATATAGCATTTATGATTTCTTATTGTTTTTGTAAGATCATAACCATCTATAAGCTTAATTTCTTTTTCTTGATTTTTATTATTAAAATCATTAATGAATTCTATAGCTTGAGTAGAAAAACTACTATTAGTTATGATAATTCCTTTTTTACAATCATTAATGAACATTCTAGCTAAAAAGCTTTGAACATCAGGTCGGCCAGTTAATTCCCACTTATCTTCATCTGCAGGTGTATTTCCTAGTAGATCATTTTGAATGCAACTAATAAATATATCTTCATTATTTAATGATGCTTTAAAATTAGTTAGATTACTATATTCGTTAGGTAGTGTTACTTTGTCTTTAAATCCTAATATATCAAAATATAGATTGATAACTTTAATAAATGTATTGTAATTATTTTTTTGAATATCTTTTATAGATAATATTCCAAGTTCAATTTGTTTTTCCATTATTTTTTGATCTAGGGAAATAGTAGATTTTTCTATATATGAAATTAAAAATTTTAATGTGAAAAATAATAATATAATAAGTGGTAAATATTTGATAAAATTCATAAAAATCACCTCATCTTAATTATTAACAAATTTTGTATGGTATATACATTGCTAAATAGATAAATTTTACTGAAAAATATAAATAAATTTGTAATAAAAGAGAAAATAATGTTTTAAATTCAACAAAAAGGGATTATAATTATAATAATAGATAAATTCATTAAGAATTAAGTGCTAATTGGAGGTAAATATGGGGATGATTACAAGATGTTCAATTATTATTTATGATGATTTTGGAAATGTATTAATTGCAGAAAGAGGAAAAAGAAATGAAAGAAAATGGGGAACATTTGGAAAAGAGATAAAGGGAAAAGAAACAGAAGAAAAATGCATTTCTAAGGCAGTTGATAAAGATATAAAATGCACAATATTTGATTTAAAACCTTTTAAAGAATATAATTTAGAAGGTGAAGAAAAATTAAAAGTTTTTACAGGATGCATAAAAGAATATATTACTTGTCATAAAAGTATAAATAGTATAAAATGGATTGGACAAAGAAATCTTGAAGATTATATTTTTAATGATGAAGATAAAATGATATTAAATGATTATTTTGAAGCTTAAATGAATAATCATTGTAAAACTAATGATAAAATTAAAGGGGATATTTAATGCTTTATAGAGTAATTATTAAAAGGGAAACGGCAAAGTACTTTATAGGTAAATCTTATGATAATAAGAGGTATAAAATTGAAAAGAATCAATATACTAAAAAGCTTAGAGTAGGTAGTGACTCATATTTTTATGCTAGAAAAGAAGAAAAATTACTAAGTACTATTTTAGTTCCAATTTCTGATGAAGAAGCTGGAGTATTAGATATTCATAATTCTGATAGAGATACTTATTAATAAATAAAGCAAAAGAAGAACAAGGAATAAATAAAACCTTGTTCTTCTTTTATGTGTTAAATAAAAAGGAGAGATTATATGATTAAGAAATTTATTTCATATTATAAGCCTTATAGAGGATTATTTTTTACAGATTTAATAGTTGCTACTATAGCAACTTTATGTAATTTAATATACCCAATGATGACAAGGGCTTTAGTTAATGATGCTATACCTAATAAAGAAATAAAGGTTATAGGAATATTTGCAGTTATTCTAATGGTTTTATATTTAGTTAAAGCTGGATGTTGCTATTTTATGCAATATTTTGGACATCTTGTTGGAGTTGGAATGCAGGGTGATATGAGAAGAGATATGTTTAAGCATCTTGAAAAATTACCAAATTCATATTTTGATAATACAAAAACTGGAGATTTAATGAGCAGAATGATAAATGATTTAATGGATATATCTGAGCTTGCTCACCATGGACCAGAGGATTTATTTATTTCAATAATAATGTTTTTAGGTTCATTTATAATATTATCAACTATAAATTTACCTCTTACAATTTTAATATTTGCCTTTGTTCCATTTATAGTAATATTTACTTTAAAAAAGAGAAAAAAGATGAATAAATGCTTTATGGAAACAAGAGTACATACATCAGCAATAAATTCAACATTAGAAAACTCAATTGCAGGTATAAGAATATCTAAGGCATTTGTTGCAGAAGAATATGAAAATGAAAAATTTAATAAAGGAAATAATAAGTTTAAAGAAGTAAGAAAACATTCATATAAAGTTATGGCAGAATATTTTGCAGGGGTTAACTTTGGAGTAGATATATTAGATTATGTTGTTTTAATAGCAGGAGGAATATTTACTTATTATAATACTATTAACTTAGGTGATTTTTTAGCTTATATGCTATATGTAAAATTATTTACAGATCCAATTAAAAAGCTTATTAATTTTGTAGAGCAATACCAAAATGGAATGACTGGATTTAAAAGATTTATAGAGATTATGAATGTTGAAGAAGAAAAAGAAAAAAATGATGCCATAGAATTAGAAAAAGTAGAAGGGCATATAAACTTTGAAAATGTATGTTTTAGTTATGAAAATGAAAAAGTATTAGATAACATTACATTATCTATAGAAAAAGGAAAAATGTTAGCATTAGTAGGACCATCAGGAGGTGGAAAAACTACATTTTGTAATTTAATACCTAGATTTTATGATGTGGACAAAGGTGATATAAAAATAGATGGAAAAAGCGTATATGATATTAAATTAGATTCTTTAAGAAAAAATATTGGAATAGTTCAACAAGAAGTATTTTTATATACAGGAACAATAAAAGAAAATATTAAATACGGAAAGCAAGATGCAAGTGATAAAGAGGTTATTGAGGCGGCGAAAAAGGCTAATATTCATGAATTTATAATGGGATTAAAAGATGGTTATGATACATATATTGGGGAGAGAGGAATAAAATTATCAGGCGGTCAAAAACAAAGAATATCAATTGCTAGAGTCTTTTTAAAGAATCCACCAATTCTAATTCTAGATGAAGCTACATCAGCTTTAGATAATGTAACTGAATATTTAATTCAACAATCACTAGAAGAACTTTGCAAGGATAGAACAACAATAGTTGTTGCACATAGATTATCTACAATAAAGAATGCAGATGAAATAATAGTATTAACTGATAAAGGGATAGAAGAAAGAGGAAGTCATAAAGAGCTTATTAAAAAAGGTGGAATTTATGATGAATTAAATAGATATGCAAAAGTTAATTAAGTAATTTATCACAGAATTTTTACAGAAAAAAAGGGTAAACTAAATATAAGCATAAAATTATTGACTAATAATAATTATCGCTGTACAATAAAACAAATAATATTAATAGCCCCCTAAGAGGGAGTAGGAGGAATTATAATGGTTCAACATTTAAAAGAAAATGAATTTAATTCAGAAGTTATTAATTTTGATGGTATTAGTATAGTAGATTTCTGGGCAGAATGGTGTGGTCCTTGTAAGATGATAGGTCCTATCTATGAAGAAGTTGCAGGAGAGTTAACAAATGCTAAATTTACAAAAGTTAATGTAGATGAATGTCCTAATTTAGCAGGAAAATATAGAGTTGCAAGTATTCCAACAATAATGGTATTTAGAAATGGAGAACCTATCGATACATTAGTTGGATTTATGCCAAAGCCTCAATTAAAAGCTGCAGTTGAAAAGCACTTATAAGAGAGGAATACTATGGAAAGATATGATTTAGCCATAGTAGGTAGCGGTCCAGCAGGATTATCGGCTGCTCTAAATGCAAAAATAAGAAATAAAAAGTTCATTATCTTTGGAAATAAGGATTTAAGTAATAAGATAGTTAAGGCTCCTAAAATAAACAACTATTTAGGGTTTTATGGAATGAATGGAGCACAAGTAAAAGAAAAGTTTGCAGAGCATATAGATAAGATGGGAATACAAATTACAGAGGAAAGAGTAAATAATATCTATGCCATGGGTGATTATTTCACTTTGATGGTAAATGATAAAATGTATGAGGCTACAGCTGTAATTTTAGCTACTGGGATGGAATATACTAAACCTATTAAAGGTGAACTAGAATTACTAGGTAAAGGTGTAGGATATTGTGCGACTTGCGATGCTCCTCTTTATAAAGGAAAAACAGTTTCAATAGTAGGATATAACAAAGAAGCTGAAGAGGAAGCAAATTATGTAAGTGAACTTGCAGGAAAAGTTTACTATATACCTATGTACAAAGGTGAATATGAAGTTAGAGATAATATAGAAGTTGTTGATAAGAAGCCATTAGAAATAGTTGGGGATACTAAAGTTTCTTCATTAAAACTTGAAGGCTTAGAATTAGAAACAGATGGAGTATTTGTTCTTAAGGATAGTATTTCACCAGGACAATTAGTTCCGGGGCTTGAAATTGTTGATGGGCATATTAATGTGGATAGAGAAATGAAATGCAATATTCCTGGATGCTTTGCAGCTGGAGATTGTGTAGGTAAGCCATATCAATATATAAAATCAGCAGGAGAAGGAAATATAGCAGCATTAAGTGCTGTAAGGTATATAGATATCCTGAAAAATAAATAGATTATATAAAATAAGATATGTTGTTATAAATAGCATATCTTATTTTTTTCTTTAAATATTGTCAAGACTTGATTTAAATATAAATACAATGTATCATAAATTAGCACTAAGGATGAATAATAAAGGATAGGTGAAGTATGTTGTTAGTTGTTGGTGGAATGATAGGTTTAGGTAAAAGTTCAGTAGCAAAAATTTTAGGAGAGCACTTTAATTCAGGGGTCTTTTATGAATCAGTTGATGATAATCCACTTTTACCCTTATTTTACAGTGAGTCTGAAGAAGAGATACAAAGAAAGAGATATCCATTCTTATTACAATTATATTTCTTAAATACGAGATTTAAAAGTATTAAGGAAGCATTAGTTAATGATAATAATGTTTTAGATAGATCAATATATGAAGATTGGTATTTTGCTAAGAAGAATATGGAGCTTGGTAGAATATCTGAGTTAGAAATGAATATATATGAAAATTTATTAAGCAATATGATGGAAGAGCTAGAATCACTTCCTAAAAAGGCGCCAGATATTATGATATATCTTAAGGGCTCTTTTGAAACTGTAATTAATAGAATCAATCTTAGAGGAAGAGAGTTTGAAATTGATGATAGTTTAAGAGAGTATTATCATTTCTTATGGGAAGGATATGATAATTGGGTTAATAATCATTATAATGCATCTGAAGTTTTAGTTATAGATATGAATGTTATGGATGTAGTTAATAATGAAGAAGATAAAAAGAAATTAATTGAAATGGTAGAAAATAAATTAAAAGAAGTTAGAAAGTAATAAAAATAGAGAAGTTAATATTTATATATTGACTTCTCTATTTTTTAAAATTTTATTTATAGGTATTTAAAGGGATTTTAAGAAAAATGTAGAATAAGTAAAAATAAAGAGAAGGTATGGAGGGGATAAGATGAGAAAAAAGACAAAATCAATATTACTTGTAATTATAATTATTTTAATACTGATAATAGGAGCTATAGTGTTAAATTTATATAATAAGGGATTTAAATTTTATACATATACTACAGAAAATTATATAGTAGAACAAATTGAAGGAATAATAGGAATTGATGATGGGAAAAATTATAAGGGAAAAGTTGAAGAATTATCAATAAAAGAAATTAATGGGTCATATTTAGGATTTTTCTGCATCAAAGATAGTGGAGAAAATCAATATGCAATTGCAAAATATAAAGAGTGTTTTAATTTAGGAAGTCATAAAGTATTAAATTTAGATAAGATAATAAAAGGAAATAACTCTGTAGCTATGTTAGAGTTATCTGAAGAAAATAATAATGAATTTGTTATATTAATTTCGTCAGATGCAGACAAATATGAGGGATTAAATATAGTTTCTTTAAATAATAATGAAGAGGTTTTAGAAAATATTGAGTTAACAACTGAAGGGATGGAATCCTTTGGAGGAGAACTTTTAAAAGATAATGTGTATTTATTAACATATAAGGCGGATGAATATAAGGAAATTGGAATTGAATTAGTAAAGAAGAGTGAATAATAAAATTCACTCTTCTTATTTTAAAAGAAATTAATTATCCTAGTTATTAAACAAGTAACTTAAATTAAATAATTTAAATTTCAGAAGTTTATTTAAAGGAATTAAATGATGCATCAGAAGGCATTCTCCAATCTCCGCGTGGACTAAGAGAGATTGAACCAACTTTAGGTCCATCAGGTAAAGCACTTCTTTTAAATTGTTGAGTAAAGAATCTATAAATAAACTTATCAAGCCATTTTTCAATTTCTTCTTTAGAATAATCATCTTTAAATGCTGCTTGAGCTAAAAGTAATATTCTTTCTTTAGATGAACCATGCTTTATAAAGTGATAAAGGAAGAAATCATGAAGCTCGTAAGGTCCTACAATATCTTCTGTTTTTTGAACTATATCACCATTATCACTCTTTGGAAGAAGTTCAGGGCTAACAGGAGTATCTAATATATCTAATAGTGTATGAGATACTTCTTTATTAGATTCTTTTTCAGCAACATATCTAACTAAATATCTAACAAGCGTTTTTGGAATTGAAGGATTTACAGAGTACATACTCATATGATCTCCATTATAAGTACACCATCCAAGAGCTAATTCAGATAGATCTCCTGTACCTATTAATAGACCTCCTTCTTTATTTGCTAAATCCATAAGAATTTGAGTTCTTTCTCTAGCCTGAACATTTTCATAAGTTACATCATGTATATCTTTATCATGCCCAATATCTTTAAAGTGTTGAAGGGCAGCATCAACTATATTTATTTCTCTTAAATCTGTTCCTAACTCATTACATAAAGTTAAGGCATTATTATAAGTTCTATCAGTTGTACCAAAGCCAGGCATAGTAATTGCTATAATGTTTTTATTATCAATTCCTAAAAGCTTAAAGGTTTTAACTACAACTAAAAGCGCTAATGTTGAATCAAGTCCACCAGAAATACCTATAACAGCTTTTTTAAGCCCTGTATGTTCTAAACGCTTAGCTAAAGCGGCAGCTTGAATATTAAATATTTCTTTACATCTTTCTTCTCTTTCATGTTCATTTGAAGGAACAAAAGGATGTTTATCAACATATCTATCAAAATCTTTAATTTCAGTATTATTAAACTTAAATGATATATTTTTAGCTTTAAAAGGTACTATATTCGATGCATCTCTATAACTTAAGTTTTTAAGTCTTTCGGAATTAAGCTTAAATACGTCTATACAAGAGGTAATTATTTCATTTTCTCTTTGGAATCTTTGATTTTCTTTTAATATAGATCCATTTTCACTTATTACTAAATGACCACTAAATAAAAGATCAGTTGTAGATTCATGAACTCCAGCAGATGAATAAATATAAGAAGTCATACATCTAGCACTTTGATTAGAAATTAAAGATACTCTATAATCTTTTTTGCTTACAAGTTCATTAGAAGCAGATAGATTTGCAATAATATTAGCGCCTAAAAGAGAGAGATAAGAGCTAGGTGGTATAGTAACCCATAAATCTTCACAAATTTCTAATGCAAATTTATAATCGCCACTTGTAAAAATTAAATTAGTACCAAAAGGTATATTTTCTTGGAATGGTAATGTTACAATTTCATCAATTAAATTAATACCTTCAGTAAACCATCTTTTTTCATAGAATTCACTATAATTAGGAATATATGATTTTGGTACAATTCCAAGAATTTTACCATTAAAAATCATAAATCCACAGTTATATAAAACATTATTATGGATTAATGGAGCACCAACAGTAATAAGTATGTCCTTAGCAATTGTGTATTCACAAATTTCTTTTAATCCATCTAAAGTTTTATTTAAAAGTGCAGAAGTTAAAAATAAGTCTCCACATGTATAAGATGTAATACAAAGTTCAGGAAAAACAAGAAATTTTACACCTTTAGCATATGCATCATCTATACAAAAACATATATTTTCAACATTATATTTAATATCAGATACCTTTGTCTTGGGACAAGCAGCACCTACTTTAATAAAGTCCATAGATTCATCTCCATTTCGTTATATTATATAAATTTAGTATTGTATTCCAAGGTTAATAAAATACATATAAATCAATAATAAAAGGAAAAGCTTAGAAAATCAATGGATTTGAAAGAAAAGTATAGCGAAACAGATTAAATGATATAAAATAACTCTTTTAAAGATAAAAAATAACTTGCAATAGGTTTAAAAATAAAATATAATAAAATTGTGGTTAGAAAAATAAGGGTAAGTAACTTAACTACAAAAATAGAAAAGAATAGTATATAATAAAAATAATACATATTATTAGTTAAACTTTTATAAGTATTTATTAATGAATGTATAATAACAGAAAGGGGGAAGGTTAATGGTTGAGGTTATTGTCTGGATACTTGTTGCCATTGCAGTAATTGCTATTGATATTGTTACTAGTAGTTTTATTTTTATGTGGTTCTCATTAGGAGCTATAGTCGCTATAATACTTTCTTTACTTGGTATATCGGTAGCATGGCAAATTATTGCATTTTTAGTTGTAGGTATAGCAACTGTTTCTATTGGATATCCTTGGGCAAAGAAAAAATTTAAGGCAGATGTAAATCATGTACCAACAATGGAGCAAACTTATATTGGTAAAGAAATGATTGCCGATGAAGACATGGAAGAAAAATCAAAGATAAAAGTAAGTGGTATTTATTGGACTGCTTACAATAAAGGAAAAACAATTAAAAAAGGTGAAAAATATACTATAACAGGTATAGAAGGAAATAAGCTAATTGTTAAATTAAAGGAGGATTAATATGCCAGGTATGATTTTTTTAGTAGCAGTATTAGTTGTTTTATTTATAATATTGCTATCATCAATTAAAGTAGTAAATACAGGTTATTTATATGTAGTAGAAAGGTTAGGTCAATTCCATAGAATCTTAGAGCCAGGTTGGCACTTTGTAATTCCAGGTGTAGACTTTGTAAGAAAAAAAGTATCAACTAAGCAACAAATTTTGGACGTACCACCACAATCAGTTATTACTAAAGATAATGTTAAAATTTCAGTAGACAACGTTATCTTCTATAAGATGTTAAATGCTAAAGATGCAGTATATAACATTGAAGATTATAAATCAGGTATAGTTTATTCAGCAACAACTAATATAAGAAATATTCTTGGTAATATGACATTAGATGAAGTATTAGCAGGAAGAGATAGTATTAACCAACAATTATTAGGTATTATTGATGAAGTTACAGATGCTTATGGTATTAAAGTACTATCAGTTGAAATTAAAAACATAATTCCACCAGCTGAAATACAACAAGCAATGGAAAAGCAAATGAAGGCTGAAAGAGATAAGAGAGCTATGATTCTTCAAGCAGAAGGTTTAAGACAATCTCAAATTGAAAAAGCAGAAGGTGAAAAGCAATCTAAAATCCTTGCAGCAGAAGCTGAAAAAGAAGCAAATATTAGACGAGCAGAAGGTTTAAAGGAATCACAATTACTTGAAGCAGAAGGTAAAGCAAAAGCAATTGAACAAATAGCTATAGCAGAAGCAGAGGCTATTATGAAAGTTAACCAAGCTATAATTAACTCTGGAACAGACGAAAGAGTTATAGCACTTAAACAAGTTGAAGCTCTTAAAGAAATGGCTAATAATCCAGCTAACAAGCTTATTTTACCAAATGAAACTTTATCATCACTTGGTAGTATAGCTGCTATTGGAGAAATGTTAAAAGGAAATAAGGAATAATAACAGAAAGCATTGTGGGAAATCCTACAGTGCTTTTTATTTTAATATTTAATAGGTTTTATTAGGTAAATATTTCCAAATAAAGAAAAAATATGATATAATTTATAAAAGTAAAAATTCATAATTATATTGAAATAAATATAAACATATAATCTTATGAATAAAAAAGGTTATAGGGAGGATAGAAATATGGCAAATTTAAAAGGAACAAAAACTGAAAAAAATTTAATGGAAGCTTTTGCAGGAGAAAGTCAGGCACGTAATAAGTATACTTATTTTGCATCTAAAGCTAAGAAGGAGGGGTATGAACAAATAGCAGCCTTATTTGAAGAAACTGCTGCAAATGAAAAAGAACATGCAAAAATATGGTTTAAGATTTTATGTGGTGGTGATATAGGGACAACAGAGGAAAACCTAAAAGCAGCAGCTGCAGGAGAAAATTATGAATGGACAGATATGTATGATAGAATGGCTAAGGAGGCAAGAGAAGAGGGGTTTAATGATATAGCTTATTTATTTGAAGCTATAGGGAAGATTGAAAAAGCTCATGAAGAAAGGTATTTAAAGCTTCTTCAAAATATAGAAGATGGCTCAGTTTTTTCTAAGAACACAAAGTCAGTTTGGATTTGTCGTAACTGTGGACATATAGTAGACAGCTTAAATGCACCAGGAGTATGTCCAGTATGTAAACATCCACAAGCGTATTTTGAATTAAGAGTTATAAATTACTAAGTTATTATGGAAAGTAGATAGATTTGAGGAAAATAAATCTATCTACTTTCTAATTTTAAATATTTTAATTATTAACAATTTCATAAAGAGAAGAATCTTTAGGTAGTATATCCTCTAGAGAAGTATTAGTGAATATATGCAACTCATGTAAAGCCCTTGTGCAAGCTGTATAGAATAAATGCTTATCTTCGTTAGATAAATAATTTTCACCATCAGCTAAGATAACACCATCAAACTCTAATCCTTTTGCTATATAAGATGATATTATATTAACTCCAACTTTAAATTCACATTTATCACTTACTATTAAATTTACATCAGTTCCAATTGATTTTAATGAAGAATAAAGTTTTTCGCAGTTCTCTTTATTTTTACAAATAATAGCTATTGATTTGTAGCCTTTATTTTGCATTTCTATAATTTTTTCAGAAATTCTTTCATCTAAGTTATTGTTAACTAAATAAATTGTAGGATTATCTCCAATTCTATCAACAGCTTCAATAGGTTCATGAGTATCTAAAATATCTTTTGTAAAGTTAGTTATATTTGCAGTTGAACGATAACTTTTAGTTAATACTACAGTTTTAATATCATTAAAAACATTAGTAATACCATCCCTACTTTTAACATTTGAATGTTTATCAATTCTTTGATTTAAATCTCCCATTATAGTTAAAGATGCATTGGGGAATGACTTCTTAACTATTTCATAGAATAAAGGACTATAATCTTGACATTCATCTATAAGAACATGCTTCATATTACCGTAGCTTCTGAATCCTTCTAAAGCAGATCTAATATAAATTATTGGTGTAATATCTTCATATTTTACTTCATTATTATTTAAATATTTTAAAGTAATTTCTTTTATTGATGATAAATCATCATTAGTATATTTATCTAAGTTGTTCCAAAGTAATTTATAAATAGCAACACTATCTAAAGTATTAACCATAGCATCAACTTGAATATCAACTTGATTTTTACAATAATCATAGAAAGTTTTCTTATCTTCTACATAATCAAAGTGAGCGTTATCTTTTGAAGATAAATACTTGTTTTCAACTTGAGAAAATAAACTTTGTTTAACTACTTCAATTCTATTTAAGAAAGGAATATCCTTAAATCTTTCAAAGAATGTCTTTTCTACAGATTTTCTACTTACTATTTGAGCACCTTCAATTATTATAGGTTTAACATCAGTTATAAGTTGTGGAATATCTAAAGTAAATTTATTTAAAACATTCATAAAATCAATAGTATTTTTATATTCCATAGATTTAGCTCTTAATTTAAATTCATTTGAATCTATATGATTTGAATAAATATAATCTAAATGATCATTTTTATTTTCAAATAAATAATTAGTAGGTAAAAATTTCTTTGAATAAAGTTCGAATGTAGTTTGACGTATATTACTTTCTCCTAGTTCAGGTAATACATCAGAAATATATTCTGCAAATACTTCATTTGGACTGAATATTAAAATATTATCTGCACTTAAATTTTTTCTATGCTTATATAAAAGATAAGCAGATCTATGAAGTGCAATTGAAGTTTTACCAGAACCAGCGGCTCCTTGAATAAATAAAATTTTGCTATCATCGCTTCTAATAATATCATTTTGTTCCTTTTGAATAGAAGCAACTATGTTCTTCATTTTGTCAGTAGCATTACCACTTAACATAGATGTTAATGCTTCATCACAAAGACTTTCATTAGAATTGTGCATAAATACTATTTCACCATTTCTAATGTTATATTGTCTAGTAAATTCAATCTGACCTTCTATTCTTCTAACTGGAGCATCATAAAAAGCAGGACCAACCTCAAAATCATAGAACATATTAGCAACAGGAGAACGCCAGTCAAATACAAAAATATCAAAATTATCTTCATCTTCAACAGTAGATAATCCTATATAAAAGCTTTCTGAATCTTCACCATCTTCTTTAAAGTCAAGTCTAGCAAAATAAGGGTTAGAAAGTTGTTTTTCTAATGTTCTAATTCTTGAAATTTTCTTTGCATGTAATTGTTCATTTAATGCAACCTGTCCACAGTTTTCATTTATTTCAATTTCATCTAATTCATTTCTATTATCCCATAAGAATTTTCTATGCTTTATTATTTCTTTATCTTGTTTTTCACTAGAGATACCATAACTGTTAAGTAAATCAGTGATTTTTTCTATTGTTTTATTTAAATATTTATTTTCATCTTGTAGTTCTCTTCCAATAATCATTTAATCTTCTCCTTTAAATAATTGTCATTAAATTTTAATAGTTTCTAATGGTGTATGTCAAGTAATGAATTTATATTATAATTAGAATAAAATCAAACTTTCTGGAAAGAATATTAATGACCTTTTAGGTTACGTAGGATTGTGTCACAGGGATTATCTTGTGGCACTTTTTTATATAGTATGGAATAAAATGTAAGCGCCTCTGGAGAGGATACAATAAATGGTAATTCATCTTTAGAATTTTTCTGTAAAATCATAAATCCAGTAAATCCAGATATTATAGTATATGGTTTTACTACTGGAAGCTTTTATAGAGGAATGGGCTATGCAAAAGAATTGGAAAATAAAATTAGTAAATATAGTGGTAAACCTGCAATAACAGCTGCTAATGCTGTACTTTATGCATTAAAGAATATAGGTGCTAAAAAGATTAGTATTGTCACGCCATATTTATCATGGAACAATAAAGTTCTTAATGATTTTTTTAAAGAAACAAAGTATGAAGTTCTTGGTATCCATGGTGATGAACGTCCAACCGATATTGCAAAACTAGATAGAATTACACATAAAGATAAGGATTTTGCACTTGACTGGATAGTTAAAAATTATGATAAAGAGTGTGATACCATTCTATTACCATGTACTGCATGGCAAACTTATGGCTGTATAACTGAGTTAGAAAAAACACTTCAGAAAAAAGTAGTAACTTTAAATCAAGCACTGCTATGGTATTGCTCTAATTATTTAAAGTTTAATGCTGATTATAAAAACTCAGGTAGTTTATTTGATTATAGCCTTGCCTTATAGCATATGTTTAACTAATTAGCCTCACAACAAATTAGTTATGAGGCTAAATCAATATTCTGTTAGGGGAGTTAATGTCTAATAGAGCTATTTTTTATAATATCAGCACAAATTTTTGAGCTTTTCAATACCATTGAAATACCATTACCAGGATGTATTGAACCTCCTGTAAAATACAAATTTTTAATATGTGGTAACATACATTGAGGTCTAAAAATTAAGCTTTGATTTAAGTTATGGCTTAACCCAAAAGCAGATCCAGCATAAGTATTAAAAATATTTTTTAGGTCAATAGGAGTTAAAGTGTGTTTAAATAAAATATGAGATTCAATATCTTCTAAGCCAGGTATTTTACATATTATATTTAATAATTTATTTTCAAGATTAATTATGTCATCATTGCTCCAAGATATGTTTTTATAAAGCAAATTAGGAACTCTCACCATAATATTTATTGTTTCACAGCCTATAGGACAAAGTGAATTATCTATGGAACTCGGACAATAGATATAAAGTAATGGATCTGGAGAAAGTTTTCCTTTAAAAGGATAATTAATATTTTTTCTAAAGTTCTTATTTATAAAAATATTATGTACATTAAGAGAAGGAAATTTTTTATCTAATGCTAAATATAAAATAAATGTTGAGCAGGAATGTTCAAGTTTTGAAATAGAATTTGGAATAGATTCAGCTTCAACACATTTATTTTTTATTAAATTATTAATACTGTATGAATAATCACTAGAACAAACTACTAAATCACTATGTATTCTTTTATTCTTAACTTTAATACCTATTGCAGTGTCATTTTTAAATATAATTTCATTAACTGGTGATGAAATATGAATTTTACCACCAAGGTCTAAAACTAATTTTTCTAATGCTTCAATATATGAATACATGCCTCCTTTTATATAATAAAGTCCATTATATTGAGTTGCAGAAGGAATTAAGTTATAAATATTTGAAGATGAAAAAGGGGAAACTCCCACATACATAGATTGAAACATAAGATAATTTATTAACTTTTTTGAAGATATAAATTTATTACAATCTCTATAACAAGAACTTAGAGAATGTAATTTATAAAGTTTATCTAAAGTTAATAAATTAAAAAAGTTTTTACTTTCTATAAAAGGTCTGTTTAAGAAATATTTTTCAGCTAATAAATATCGTTTATAATTACTAGATAAAAATTCAAAATAAGAATACATATCATTTAAATTATTATTTGTTATATTATTTATAGTTTCACAAAGAGAAGGTAAGTTAGTTGAAAAAGTATAATTTGTATTATCATAATAAAATACTTTATATAAATCATTAAGAGGAATAAGAGAAAAATAATCCTTATAATTTTTATTACAGTAATTAAAAATTTCAATATAATCTTTAGGTATCATTAATATAGAGCCAGTTAAATCGAATTTAAAATTATCATGTTTAAGTGAATTGATTTTTCCACCTAATGATTTATTTTTTTCATATAAATCTACATTAAAACCATCATTTAATAATCTAGCGGCTATAGATAGCCCCCCTATACCGCCACCAATAACAATTGCTTTTTTCATTAAATCACATCCTTAGATTAGAATACTAACCACCTAATGTAACATCTTGTTCTGAATACCAATCTAATGCATCATATATATGTTGAGGCTTAAAATCTGGCCAATAATCATCAACTACATAAAAATCTGAATAGACAGATTGTATTGGTAAAAATCCACTTAATCTTCTTCTTCCACCCCAACGAACAATTAAATCTATTCTTGAAATATCTTTTGAGTGTAATATCAAATCTAAATTATTTCTTTTTTTATATGTTTGTCTAGATAAATTTAAATCCCACTCCCAACCGTAATTAACTAAAAAATTTACTTTTAATCCACCTTTTCCGAAAACCTTTCTTTCAGTAAATGGTATTAATTCAGGGGGGAAGCAAGGGGATTCTGTATTACCAACAACTAACAATTCAGCATCTTCTTGAGAAAGTAATTTTACAGAATCTATGCAAGCTTTAGTAAATGCCTCTTTTTGTTTTGTAGGTCTTTTTGTATTATCAGTAGTAAAACCATAATAGGTTATTTCTTCAATGCCGAGTTTTTGACATATTTTAAATAGTAGAAGACCTGGATTAATACCAATATTATATCCTTTTTCCTTAGAGAGACCATTATTTTCAGCCCAACGTCTATTACCATCAGGAATAATTCCAATATGTTTAGGAAGTCTCATAAAATCACTCCTTAAATTATATTTGTAATCTAATTAACCTTATATAGTATTTCTAATTTTTGTATTGTTAATACAATAAAAGTTTTCACTAAATATAAATTTAATGAAAAAAGAAGAAATGCGAATCAAAATAAAATAAAAAGAAATAAAATTCGGATATATGACGAAAGATGTATTATAAAAAAATAATAAAGTTGACAAGAATAAAAAGGACTGGTAATATTTAATTAATACGAAGAATAAGTATAAAAAAGATAAAAATGTTCGTGTTTTGAAAAATATGTATGTGGAGGTATATGATGTTAGGGTTTAAATGCATTTTTGTAGAAAAGAAAAATGGTTTTAATGTTGAAGCTAAAAGTCTTATGGAAGATTTCAAAAGTAATTTAAGAATAGATAATCTTAAGGGTGTAAGAGTAGTTAATAAATATATATTAGGTGAAATGAAAGAAGAGTACTATAAAAAGTCTCTATACACAATATTTGCTGAAAAGACAGTAGATAATTTATATGAAGGAACTCTTCCAGTTAATGAAAATGAGATTGCATTTGCAGTTGAGTTTTTACCAGGGCAGTATGATCAAAGAGCTGACTCAGCATCTGAATGTATTGGGTTATTAGGAGCTGAAGATAGAGTTGAAGTTAAATCAGCTAAAGTAATTATTTTAAAAGGTAATTTAAGTGAAGATGAAGTAAACAAAATAAAAAGATATTATATAAATCCAGTAGATTCTAGAGAGGTAGCAATAGATAATATTGAACTTTCTTCAAAATTAGCAGAGCCTAACGATGTAGAAGTACTTCATGATTTTGTTAATAAAGATAGAAATCAAATAGAAGAATTCCACAAGGAATTGGGATTAGCAATGAGTGTGGAAGACCTATTAATGATAAGAGATTATTTTAAGAGTGAAGAAAAGGTACCGACAATTACAGAAATAAAAGTCATTGATACTTATTGGTCAGATCACTGTAGACATACAACATTTAGTACGGCAATTGAAGATGTAACATTTGAAATAGGTGAATTAAATAATGCAGCACAAAAATCATATGAAGCATATTTAAAATCAAGAGATTTCGTTTATGGAGAAACGGATAGAGATGAAACATTAATGGATATAGCAGTTATTACTATGAAAGAAATGAGAAAAAGAGGAATGCTAGATGATCTAGATGTTTCTGAAGAAATAAATGCTTGTTCAATAAAAGTTAACATAGAAACAGATAAGGGTAATGAAGAATACTTAGTGATGTTTAAAAATGAGACTCATAATCACCCGACTGAGATAGAACCTTTCGGTGGAGCAGCAACTTGTTTAGGAGGAGCTATAAGAGATCCACTATCAGGTAGAACATATGTATATCAAGCAATGAGAGTTACTGGTGCAGCAGATCCAACAGTACCAGTTGAAGATACAATTAAGGGTAAATTACCACAAAGAACAATTACTTTAGGAGCAGCACATGGTTATAGTTCATATGGTAATCAAATTGGTTTAGCAACTGGACAAGTTTCAGAAGTTTATCATCCAAACTATGTTGCAAAAAGAATGGAAGTTGGTGCAGTTATAGCAGCAGCTCCAAAGGAAAATGTAGTAAGAGAAGAGCCAAAAGCCGGCGATATAGTAATTCTTCTTGGAGGAAGAACTGGTAGAGATGGTGTTGGTGGAGCTACAGGTTCATCAAAAGAACATACTGAAGATTCAATAAATGAATGTGGAGCAGAAGTTCAAAAGGGTAATGCACCAACAGAAAGAAAAATCCAAAGATTATTTAGAAATGCCGAAATAGCTAAAATGATAAAAAGATGTAATGACTTTGGAGCTGGCGGAGTTTCAGTTGCAATTGGAGAATTAACTAGAGGATTAGATATTAATTTAGATAAAGTTCCTAAAAAGTATGAAGGTTTAGATGGAACTGAAATCGCAATTTCTGAATCACAAGAAAGAATGGCTGTAGTAGTTAATAAAGAAAATGTAGATAGATTTATAGAATTATCTAAAGTAGAAAATTTAGAAGCAGTTGTTGTTGCAGAAGTTACTGATACAGAGAGATTAAGGATGTATTGGAGAGGGAAGGAAATAGTTAACTTAAAGAGAAGCTTCTTAGATACAAATGGAGCAAGACAAATAACAAATGTAGAAGTTAAATTACCAGGTGAATATCCTTTAGCAGTTGGGGATATAAATGTTAAAGAAGAATGGATAAATAACTTAAAGAAATTAAATGTGGCATCACAAAAAGGATTAGTTGAAAGATTCGATTCTACTATAGGTGGAGGAACAGTTCTTATGCCATATGGTGGTAAGGATGCAACAACAGAGCAAGAAGCAATGGTTGCTAAGATCCCAGTATTAAATGGAGAAAGTAAAGAAGCAACAATAATGAGTTATGGATTTAATCCAGACCTAGGAGTATGGAGTCCATATCATATGGCATATTACTCAATAATCGAAGCAGTAACAAAACTAGCAGCAGTTGGTGGAGATTATAGAAAAGTAAGATTAACTCTTCAAGAATATTTTGAAAAATTAGGAAAGAACCCAGAAAGATGGGGTAAACCATTTGCAGCATTACTTGGAGCATATCAAGCACAAATGGATTTAGGAATACCTGCAATTGGTGGTAAAGACTCAATGTCTGGAAGCTTTGGAAGTTTGGATGTTCCTCCAACATTAGTAGCTTTTGCTGTTGGAGTTGAAAAAGCAAAAAATATAATTTCAGCAGAACTTAAAGAAGTTGGTTCAAAGTTAGTTTTCTTAATGGCTGAAAGAAATGAAGATTACACATTAAAGGTTGAAGGATATAAGAAGAATTTAGAGAAGTTACATGAGCTTATTTTAGAAGGAAAAGTAATATCAGCATCATCAGTTAAGTTTGGTGGTGTTGCAGAAATACTTTCTAAGATGGCTTTCGGAAATAAAATTGGGGTTAAATTCTCTAATCTAACTAAGGAAGAGCTTTTTGGTCTAAACTATGGAAGTTTAGTTTTAGAGGTTAAGTCTGATGTAAATGTAGATGAAGAGTTTAAAGGATGCGCTTACAAAGCAATAGGATACACAGTTGAAGATGAAGTAATAGTTTGTGAAGAGTATGATTTAGATTTAAAATTAAATGCTTTAGAGGAAGCTTACGAAGAAAAGTTATCAAAAGTATTTAAGATTAAAACTACTGATAAAAATGAAACTGTAAAAGAAGTTCTATATAATGAATCAAATATTAAATCACCTGTTATAAAAGTTGCTAAACCAAAAGTAATAATTCCAGTATTCCCAGGAACAAACTGTGAATATGATTGTGAAAGAGCATTTAGAAATGCTGGAGCTGAAACAGAAACTTTAGTATTTAGAAATTACTCTAATGATGCCTTTGTAGAATCAATTGAAAATTTAGAAAAGCAAATTAGAGAAAGTCAAATAATAATGTTACCAGGTGGATTCTCAGCAGGGGATGAACCAGATGGTTCAGGTAAATTTATTTCAACAGTATTTAGAAATGAAAGAATTAAAGATGCTGTTATGGATTTATTAAAGAATAGAGATGGACTAATGTTAGGTATTTGTAACGGCTTCCAAGCGTTAATTAAGCTAGGATTAGTTCCTTATGGTGAAATAGTTGATATTGAAGAAGATATGGCTACATTAACATATAACGAAATTAATAGACATATGAGTTCAATAATTCAAACTAAGGTTGTTTCTAAGAAATCACCATGGTTTAGTGGTGTTGAACTAGGGGATATACACAATGTAGCAATTTCACATGGAGAAGGAAGATTTGTTGCTCCAGAAAAGCTATTAAAACAATTGGTAAAAAATGGACAAGTAGCAACTCAATATGTTGATAATAAAGGAAATATAGCATTAGATATGCCATTTAATCCAAATGGATCAATGTTAGGAATAGAAGGTATAACAAGCCCAGATGGTAGAGTACTTGGTAAGATGGGCCACTCTGAAAGAATTGGAGATAACCTTTATAAAAACGTACCAGGAAACTTTGATCAAAAGATTTTCGAATCAGGAGTGAACTACTTTAAGTAAGATTCCAAATCTTAAGTGAAAATCTAAATCTTTGATTTAGTAATTTGAACTTACCTACTTGGTTGATTTAGTTAGTGGAAGTTAATTGATAATCAAAATTTTATTAAATAAATATCTACGGTCAGTTAATGCTGACTGTAGAAAAATAATGATCGCGGGGGATTTGAAGATGAAGGTTGCAATATTTTTTGGATCTAAGTCAGATACAGAAATAATGAGAGGAGCAGCTAACTGCTTAAAAGAATTTGGAGTTGAATATAAAGCATTTGTTTTATCAGCTCACAGAGTTCCAGAAAAGTTAGAAGAAACTTTAAGAGAATGTGAAGCACAAGGATGTGAAGTTGTAATTGCAGGTGCGGGACTTGCAGCACACTTACCAGGAGTAATTGCTTCACAAACAACAATGCCAGTTATAGGAGTTCCATGTAAGGGAGCAATTGAAGGATTAGATGCATTATTTTCAATAGTTCAAATGCCAAAATCTATTCCGGTTGCAACAGTTGGAATAAATAATGCTTATAACGCTGGAATGCTTGCAGTACAAATGTTAGCAGTTGGAGATAAAGAATTAAAAGCTAAATTAGTTAAATATAGAAAAGAAATGAAAGAAAAATTTATTGCTGAAAATGGTGAAGGAGTGGATTTATAATGGAGAAATTAGAAATGATGTACGAAGGTAAGGCAAAGAAAATATATGCTACAGATAAGGTTGATGAAGTAATAGTTTATTACAAAGATGATGCAACTGCTTTTAACGGAGAAAAGAAAGGTCAAATTGAAGATAAAGGTGTTTTAAATAATGCAATTACTTCAATGTTATTTGAAATGTTAAACAGCAAAGGTATTCCAACTCACTTTATTGAAAAGTTAAATGATAGAGAACAATTATGTAAAAAGGTTGAAATAGTACCGCTAGAAGTAATAGTAAGAAATGTTGCAGCTGGTTCTATGGCTAAGAGATTAGGATTAGAAGAAGGAACTGAACTTAAAACAACAGTATTTGAGTTATCATACAAAGATGACTCTCTAGGAGATCCATTAATAAATGATTACCATGCAGTTGCTATTGGAGCAACAACTTTTGAAGAATTAGAAAAGATTTATTCTTTAACAGCAAAAATTAACGATATTTTAAAGGATATGTTCTTAAAATCTAACATAAGATTAATAGACTTTAAATTAGAATTTGGTAGATATAACGGAGATATAGTTTTAGCAGATGAAATTTCACCAGATACATGTAGATTCTGGGATGCAACAACTGGAGAAAAGTTAGACAAGGATAGATTTAGAAGAGATCTTGGTAATGTTAAGGATGCTTATGTTGAAATATTAAAGAGAATTCAAGAATAGTGAAGGGTGAAGAGTGAATAGTGAAGAGTTAAGGAATAAATTCAGTGAAGCTAAATTTAGAAAAATATGTTTTAAGAAACTCCCTAAGGAGTTTCAACCATAACTATTCACTCTTCACTTTTAGTTCTTACTTATTAAGGGGGTTAAAAGTATGAATCCAAAGTTAGACAATATAATAATGGATCCAAGTAATGATAAATTTAAAGATGAATGTGGAGTATTTGGTGTTTACTCTAATAAGCCATTAGATGTTGCATCAATGACTTACTATGGTTTATATGCACTTCAACATAGAGGACAAGAAAGTGCAGGTATAGCTGTTGCAAATGGTGAAGATATAAATATTAAAAAAGGAATGGGGCTTATTACAGAAGCATTTTCTCAAGAAGACATAAATGGCTTAAAGGGATTTGCTGCTATTGGACATGTTAGATATTCAACAAGTGGTGATACTAGAATTGAGAATGCGCAACCATTATTAAGCCAAACAAAGTTAGGGCCAATAGCTATGGCACACAATGGAACTTTAGTTAATGCAGATGTTATTAGAGAGTTATTAGAGGATGGAGGACATATATTCCATACATCAATCGATTCAGAAGTAATTGCTAACTTAATTGCAAGAGGGGCCAAAAAAGGTGTTGAGAGAGCAGTATTAGATGCTATTCAAGCTGTTAGAGGCTCATTTGCAATGGTTATATTAACTGAAAACAAGCTTATTGGTGTAAGAGATCCACATGGAATAAGACCACTTTCTTTAGGAAAAATTGAAGAAGGTTATATTTTAACTTCTGAAAGCTGTGCTTTAGATGCAATTGGTGCAGAATTAGTTAGGGATATTGAGCCAGGAGAAATTATAGTAATTGATGAAAATGGAATTAATTCATATAGATATTCTGAAAATACTCAATGTCAAACTTGTGCCTTTGAATATATTTATTTTGCAAGACCTGATTCTATTATAGATGGATTAGATGTTCATGAATCAAGAGTAAGAGCTGGAGAACAATTATATAAAGAATTCCCAATAGAAGCTGATGTAGTTGTTGCTGTTCCAGACTCAGGTATACCAGCAGCAATAGGATATGCTAAAGCATCAGGAGTTCCTTATGATACTGGATTTGTAAAAAACAGATACGTAGGAAGAACATTTATTACACCTTCTCAAGAAGTAAGGGAAAGAGCTGTAGCAGTTAAGTTAAATCCTCTTAAGGTAAATATTAAGGATAAGAGAGTTATTCTTATAGATGATTCTATTGTAAGGGGAACAACTTCAAAGCACTTAGTAGAGTCATTAAGAAGAGCAGGAGCTAAAGAAGTCCACTTCTTAGTAGCATCACCAGTAGTTCAGTATCCATGTTATTTTGGAATTGATACTCCTTATAGAAAAGATCTTATAGGAGCTAACCATTCTATAGAAGAAATGAGAGAAATAATTGGTTGTGATACTTTAGGATATTTATCTATGGATGGTATGTACAAATGCTTTAATGCAAATCAAGGTTATTGTGTAGGATGCTTCAGTGGAGTATATCCTGTTGCAACACCAATCGAAAGCCAAAATCATAACTAAGAAAGGTAGGAATTTAGAATGATAACTTACAAAGATGCTGGAGTTAATATAGAAGAGGGGTATAAATCAGTAAAGCTTATAAAAGAATATGCACAAAGAACAATGAGTGAATATGTTTTAAATGGTCTAGGAAGCTTTGCAGGAATGGTTGAATTGCCGGAAGGATATAAAAAACCAGTTTTAGTTTCAGGTACAGATGGTGTTGGAACTAAGCTTGAATTAGCATTTAAAACTAAGAAATATGATACAGTTGGAATTGACTGTGTAGCTATGTGCGTTAATGATATTTTATGTCATGGAGCAAAGCCATTATTCTTTTTAGATTATATAGCATGTGGAAAGCTTGAAGCAGAAGTGGCTGCTGACTTAGTTAAAGGTGTTTCTGATGGGTGTCTTATGTCAGATTGTGCTTTAGTTGGTGGGGAAACAGCAGAAATGCCAGGTTTCTATAAAGAGGGAGAATATGATATTGCAGGATTTGCAGTAGGTATAGTTGATAAAGATAAGATAATAAACGGAAAAAATATTAAACCAGGAGATAAGCTAATTGGTATTGCTTCTTCAGGAGTACATTCAAATGGTTTCTCTTTAGTTAGAAAATTATATACAGATTTAAATGAAGAATTTAATGGAGAAGAAGTTTGGAAGACATTAATTACTCCAACTAAGATATACGTTAAACCAATATTAAGCTTAATTGAAAAATTTGATATTAAAGGTATGTCTCATATAACAGGTGGAGGATTTATTGAAAATGTTCCAAGAATGTTTAATGGTTCAGAATTAACTGCTGAAATAAGAAAGGATAGTTATCCATTACCAGCAATCTTTGAAGATATGATTAACAAAGGTGTAAATAGAGATCATATGTATAACACATTTAATATGGGAATTGGTTTTGTGTTATGTGTTGATGAAAAAGATGTTGATGCTGTTATAAAAGAGCTTCATGAATTAGGTGAAAAAGCTTATGAAATTGGTGTTGTAACAGCTGGAGGTGAAGGAGTTTGCTTAAAGTAGCAGTACTTGTATCTGGTGGAGGGTCAAACCTCCAATCAATTTTAGATTATGGACAAGAAACTTTTAAAGTTGAAATGGTTATTGGAAGTAAGGAAGGTATTTATGGTTTAGAAAGAGCTAAAAATGCTGGAGTTCCTACATATGTTGTTTCTAAAAAGGAATATGGAAAAGAAACTTCTAATAAGATATTAGAGTTAACTAAAGGTAAGGTTGATTTAATAGTTTTAGCTGGTTATCTTTCAATATTAGATGGGGAAATATTAAAAGAATTTAAAGATAGAATAATAAACATTCATCCTTCACTTATACCGAGTTTTTGTGGAGATAAAATGTATGGAATGCATGTACATAATGCAGTAAGAAAATCAGGGGTTAGGTTTACTGGATGTACAGTTCATTTTGTTAATGAAGAAGTAGATGGTGGGGCAATAATACTTCAAGAAGTAGTTCCAGTACATTTTAAGGATACAGCAGAAGATATTCAAAAGAGGGTATTAGTAGAAGAACATAAATTATTACCTAGAGCTATTGATTTAATAAGTAGAGGTAAAATTGAGATTATAGACGGCAGAGTAAATATTTTAAAATAGGGAGGATTTTTACATGATTAAAAGAGCATTAATTAGTGTATTTGATAAGACTGGAATTTTAGATTTTTCAAAGTTTTTAGCAGAAAACGGTGTTGAGATTATTTCAACTGGAGGTACTTATAAGCACCTAAAGGAAAATGGAGTTGCAGTAACAGAAGTTAATGAAGTTACAAACTTCCCAGAAATGCTAGATGGAAGAGTTAAAACTCTTCACCCAATTATTCATGCAGGAATACTTGCTATAAGAGACAATGAAGAACATATGAAAACTATAAAAGAAAGAAATATTGAAACTATAGATATGGTTATAGTTAATTTATATCCTTTCTTTGAAAAAGTAAGAGAAGATTTAAGCTTTGAAGAAAAGGTTGAATTTATAGATATCGGTGGTCCTACAATGCTTAGAGCAGCAGCTAAGAACTTCCAAGATGTTGTTGTTATTTCAGAAGCTTCTGATTACGAAGCTGTAATGGCTGAAATTAAAGAAACTGGAGATGTTAGCTATAAATTGAGAAAGAAACTTGCTGGTAAAGTATTTAATTTAATGAGTGCTTATGATGCAGCAATTTCTAACTTCATGTTAAGTGATGAAGAAGAATATCCAGAATATCTTTCAATTTCATATAAGAAGAAACAAAGCTTAAGATATGGTGAAAACCCACATCAAAGCGCTGCATACTATGTTTCAAATGAATTTGATGGTGGTATGAATGACTTTGAAATATTAAATGGTAAAGAACTTTCTTATAACAATATTAAGGATTTAGATATTGCTTGGAAAGTTGCTAATGAATTTGAAGAAACAGCATGCTGTGCATTAAAACATAATACTCCATGTGGTGTTGCAATAGGTGAGACTGCTGTAGAAGCTTACACTAAAGCACATGATGTAGATCCAACTTCAATATTTGGTGGAATAGTTGCTATTAATAAGAAGATTGATAAAGCTACTGCTGAAGAAATGGTTAAAATATTCTTAGAAGTAGTTGCAGCTCCAGATTTTGATGAAGATGCTTTAGAAGTTTTAAGAACTAAGAAGAACTTAAGAGTTATTAAATGTAACGTTAAGCCATGTGATAAAAAGTTTATGGTAACTGTTGATGGAGGAATTTTAGTTCAAGAAGAAGATACTAAGCTTTTAGATGAATTAAAAGTTGTTACAGAAAAGGCTCCAACTGAAGCTGAAATGAGAGATTTAGTATTTGGTATGAAGGTAGTTAAGTATGTTAAATCAAATGCTATAGTTACAGTTAAAGATGGTGTTGCTGTAGGAATTGGTGGAGGACAAGTTAATAGAATTTGGCCTACAATGGATGCTTTAAGAAGAGGTGAGAGGGCTACGATACTAGCTTCAGATGCATTCTTCCCATTTAGAGATATAGTTGATGAATGTTCTAAATATGGAATTAAAGCAATAATTCAACCAGGTGGATCTATAAGAGATCAAGAATCAATTGATGCTTGTAACGAACATGGAATTGCTATGGTCTTTACAGGAATCAGACATTTTAAACACTAGGGTGATAAAAAAATAGATTATCAAATCTATGAGAATTGTTGTAATTTCGCCAAGAATTTATATAATTGATTTCGTAAAATTTGCTAAAGTTTCAAAACTTGCTTCGCTTCGAACAGTTGAAACTTCTTAACGCAAATTTTACTCCATCAATTATTAAATTCTAAGGCTTATTACAAATATTCTCTCCGATTTAATAATCTATTTTTTATAACTAGTGTTTAAATTAATAAAAAACCAAATAGTTAATGTTTTTGCTACATTATTTAATAATATAGTTTTTTATATTAACTGAAATTTATCTATTAGAGTAAGTGAGGTATTTTAGTATGAAAATATTATTAGTTGGTTCTGGTGGAAGAGAGCATGCTATTGCTTGGAAATTAGCTAAGAGTGAAAAAGTTAGTAAAATATTCGTAGCACCTGGTAATGGTGGAACTGCAATTGAAAATAAATGTGAAAATGTTGATATAACTGATATAGATGAATTAGTAGTATTTGCAAAAGCCAATAATATAGATTTAACTTTTGTTGGGCCAGAAGATCCATTAACAAAAGGTATAACTGATAAGTTTAAAGCCGCAGGATTAAGATGTTTTGGACCAGATGCTAGAGGAGCTCAATTAGAAGGAAGTAAAGCTTTTTCTAAGGATTTTATGAAAAAGTATGGAGTTAAAACTGCTCAATATGGAACTTTCACAGAATGTGATGAAGCTAAAGCTTACTTAGAAAACTGTGAATATCCAATAGTTATTAAAGCCGATGGATTAGCTGCTGGTAAAGGTGTTGTAATTGCAGCAACTAAGGAAGAAGCTATGAATACAATTGATGATTTTATGATTTCTGATATTTTCAAGGGAGCGGGACAAAAGGTTGTTATTGAAGAATTCCTTGAAGGTGTAGAAGCTTCAATTCTTTCAATTACTGACGGTAAAACTTTAATACCTTTTATTTCAGGAAAAGACCACAAACAAATATTTGATGGAGATAAGGGACCAAACACTGGTGGTATGGGAGTTTTAGCACCAAATCCATTTGTTACCGAAGAAGTAATGAAAGACTTTGAAGAAAACATAGTTTCTAATACTTTAAAAGGAATTCAAGAAGAAGGTTTTGATTTTAAGGGAATTATATTCTTTGGATTAATGATAACTAAGAAGGGTACTTATTTATTAGAATACAATGTAAGAATGGGTGACCCTGAAACTCAATCTGTATTAACTTTAATGGAAAGTGATTTAGTTGATTTAGTGGAAGCAGCTTTAGATAGTAGATTAGATGAAGTTGAAGTTAAGTGGTATGATGGAGCTTGTGTTAATATAGTTCTAGCTTCAAAAGGATATCCAGGAGCTTTTGAAAAGGGATTTGAAATAACTATTGATGAAAGTATTAAGGACAAGGTATTCTTAGCAGGAGCACAACTTCAAGATGGAGTTTTAAGAACTAGTGGTGGTAGAGTTTTATCTGTTGTTGGTAGAGGTAGAACTGTTGAAGCAGCTAGGGAAGAGGCTTATAAGTTGACTGAGAAGGTTAATTTTGAAGGAAAGTATTTTAGAAGAGATATATAATAGTAGTATAGTTTTGGAATCATGAAGAATAAACTGGATTTATAAATAATGAAGTTTTAGCTGTTGCTATATGTTATGATTCCAAACTTAAAGAGCATAGTTGTAAGATTGAGAAAGTATAAGTTAACTTAATAAATCTGAAGAATGAACAATCTACTATAAAATAATTAAATAATAATAATAAAGGCTATTAGGAAAAGTAAAATCAATCCTGGTAGCCTTTTGTTTGTAAAAATATAATTATATAATAAAAAATATACTTATAAATAGATTAATAATAATATTTATAACAATAGCAGTACCATTATTAAAATTAAATTATAACATGAGGTGAATAAAATGAATTGTAGAATTATATGTAAAAGGCTTCAGCGTGGAGATGATTTATTAATTGAAATAAAGAAAATAGCAAAAGAAGAGAATCTTAAGGCTGCAGTTGTATTATCATCAGTAGGATGTGTATCAAAGTTAAGAGTACGTGATGCTGGAGGTATCAATATAAGAGAAGTAAATGAAAATTGTGAGATATTATCTTTAAATGGAACTATAAGTTCTGAAAGAAGTCATTTACATATTGCTTTTTCTAAGGAGGACTTATCTGTAATTGGTGGTCATTTAGTGGAAGGATGTATAATTAATACTACTTGTGAGCTTGTTATACAGGAAATAATAGGATGGCAATACGATACAGTTAATGATAGTGAAACAGGTTATAAAGAAATTGTCTTTGTAAAAAAGTAAACAGAATTTATCTTTAAACTTAAGATGCTTGTTGGAATTATGAATCAGCAACATCCAGTGAGTTAGAAACTTTTATAAATTCTTTACAGTAAAATGAAATAATTAAGAAAGGAAGTTGCAGATATATTCATGAGGTCATATTCGAAGAAAATAAAAGATTTTAATATGAATATGCAAATACTATTTAAATAATTATATATACTTATAGGTATAAGTAAGTTAAGATAGCTAGTGAGATGAATGTTTTACTAGCTATATTTTTTAGAATTTTAATTTTTATAGGTAGTATAGATTTAAATTAATTTGAATTGGAGATAAAGGATGAATAAAAAAATAAATATATCAAAAATTACAGGTTATGATAGCTTTAAGTGTAGTGCAGATAAATGTAAATTTACATGCTGTGAAGGGTGGGATATAAGTGTAGATGATAACACCTTTAATAAATGGAAAAGTGAAGAAAATAAATTTAATTATATTTTAAAGAATTTAAAAATAAAATATTCTCAAAATAAGAAAGAATATTTTATAAATAAAGATATTCATGATCCATGTCCATTATTAGATGAAAATGGTTTATGTAAAATAGTAAAGAATCATGGTGAAGAATATATATCTTTAACATGCCATACATTTCCTAGAATAAAAAATGAATTTAAAGATAGAACTGAATTTTCTTTATCATGTGCGTGTCCAGAAGTTATAGAAATTATAAATAGTATTGATGGAAAAATAGATATGATATGTGAAGAGGGAAATCATTCTTTAGATTCATCATTAGAATTTAAAATTAGAGAAACTTTAGTGAATATAATTAAGCAAGATGAATTCTCATTAGATCATAAATTAGTAATTAGTTTTCAAATGTTATTAACTATTTTAGAAAACATACATATTAATCAGAGGAAGTTATTAACGGAAGTAGAAGAGTATAAAGATAAAGAATACTTAAAAGAGCTTGAACATATGTATAACAAAATAGATTTAAATAGAGATGAGTCTATAGAAGAAATTAATAATTTATTTATAGATATTGTAGAAAATTATAGAGATGTTTCAGGATTAGAAACTATTTTAGATGATATTTCAAGTTTTGCAGAAGAAATAGAAATAGAATATCTTTGTGAGCAATGGAATGATTATAAAAAGGTATTTAAAGAATATAGTGATTTCATTGAAAATTGTATAGTATCTAAAATTTTAGCTAATTGTAATAGTAGCGATATTGAAGAAATGATACTTTCTTTTGAGATAATTATATTAGAATATTTATTAATTAGATATGCACTATTCTTAAAATATTGTATTAGTGAAAATGAAAAGTTGGATATTCAAGATATAAAGGATTATATAGTTGTATTTTCAAGAGTTATTGGCAATAATTATGAAGCTGTTATAGATTTCATAAGTGAAGGTTTTGGTAGTGAAATTTTAGAAATTGGATATATATGTTTTATAAGTTTATATTAATATATCATGATTTACTTTGGGATTTATGTTTATAATAAAAAAGAATCTAAAAAGAAAAATAAAAAAACTTAAATAAATAAAAAAAGCTATTAGGAAAATTAATCCTAATAGCTTTTTTGGAAGTAGCTTAATTATAAGAGTTAGTAAGGTTACCAATATCAAAGTTATTATTATCAGAAAGACCTTCAAGAAGGCCAGTACTGGAAAGGTTGGCATTAGAAAGATTATTACTACCAAAGTTGCTGTTACCAAAGATGCCGTTGTTAAATTTATTAAATCCAAGATTATCACACCAAGCATTATTAAATCCGCTACAACGGAATATCTTGCCATAGTCACCCCAAAAGCTACCAGGGCCAAAGCCACTACCACCAAACAATAAAAATATTGCTAGCATATAAAACCAAGAGCCACCAAAGCCTGATATACCATTGCCATAACCATTACAAGGGTTACAGCAGTTATTATTACAGCAGGGTGATTCAGTGTTACAACAATTTATTGACATATATCTCATCTCCTATCATTAGATTTTATACTATATAGTATTTAAAAAAGATGAGTTTGTTTAAAGTTTCTTTTCATAAATATATATCCAAAAAGCTTGTAGAAATAATATAAAACTACAAACCCATACAGATTTAATACTTAAAGCAAGAGATATTAAAGTACCAGGAATAGCACCAACTGCAAAAGAAAAAGTAAGTATTGTAAAAGTAATTAATTTTTTAAAAGAGTCATTGCTTTCTTTATCTAATGCACCGAATAAGAATAATCCAACAGTTCTAATATTACCAGTACATATAGTTGTATTAAAAGGAACACCAAGACAATTTCTAAATAAACATAATTGATATCCCATTAAAAAAGAAACTAAATTAGTAACAATAATATCAGGAAAAGAGCTAGGAATTAGTCCTATTAAAAATAATGCAACTCCTTCTAAAATAAGAGCAAACTTTCTCCAATCTCCTTTAAAATTAAAGTTTATAAGTATAGTTTCAATTAATTTACTAAAAGCAGCACCTAATATACAAGTTACAATTGGAATGAAGTAGTGTAGTGCCTCTAACCATTCTCCAAGTGCAATATTAATTCCTAATTTAGACATATTAGCAGTATGCATATTAGCTAATATATTGTTTCTTGTAATATAAGTATACCCATTCATATAACCGCCAACAAAGGTTATTATCATTATAAATAAAGGCTTTTCAAATGGTGGTACTTTTTGTGTTTTATTATTTTTATTTTTCATATAAATTCACCTTAAAGATATAAATATTAATGCAATGACCTATATATTATGCCCTAAATTAGAAAAATATCTTTCTTTTTCTTTAAGAATAAAAAGTTGTAGGTATAATAGAAATAAGAGAATATTAGTTATATTGTTTATGATAATAAAAAATAGTGAGGTTATAAATATGGATTATGTTAAATATATACGAGATAGAGTAGGTCATGACTCAATAAATTTAACAGGTGTAAATGTATTGATAATAAATGAAAATAATGAAATATTATTACAAAAGAGAGGAACCTTCCCTTATAAATGGGGATTAATAGGTGGAATTACAGAGTTAGGTGAGTCACTTGAAAATACTGCAGTTAGAGAAGCTAAGGAAGAAACAGGCTTGGATATAAAAGAATTAAATCTTTTAGGAACAACTTCAGGAGAAGATTGTTTTATAGAGTTTCCTCATGGAGATAAAGCTTTTTTCATAACTATAGGATATGTATGTAAAAATTATAGTGGTGAACTGAATATAGATAATTTTGAAACTAAGGATTTATGCTTTTTTAGTTATGATGAATTACCTGACAATATTCCTAGAAGTCATAAAGTATTTATAGATCAATATTATAGTTTATAAAAAAAGTGATTCATAGAAGTGATTATGATAGATAAAAGATAATCCTAATCACTTTTTACTATATGAATCACTTGGTGTATTTTATTCTAAATTTTTACCTGTAAATGCTAATGGTAAAAGTTCATCTAATGTATATTCTAAATATTCTTCTGTGCTTTTTGCAATTATTACTTTAAAAGTTTTTAAATCGCAAAACTCAGCCATTACCTGTCTGCATACAGCACAAGGAGCGCAAAAATCTCCATCTCCAGGTTTTATGCCTGCTTTATTTCCTACAATTGCAATAGCAGTAAATTCCTTTTGACCTTCAGAAATTGCTTTGAAGAAAGCTGTTCTTTCAGCACAATTTGTTGGTGTATATGCAGCATTTTCTATATTACATCCTTGATAAATTTCACCGTTAGCACAAAGTAAAGCTGCACCTACATTAAAGTTTGAGTATGGTGTGTAACAATGTTTTTGAGCATCGAATGCTTTTTCTATTAATAATTTCTTATCTATCATGGTTTGCCTCCTGAATTATTATTAAAAATACTTACTAAGTTATTATGACTATTAGAGGAGAAATTTATATCAGCAAGTTTATTTATATCCTTTACCTTAATAAATCCTTTATTATATTCAACAATATCTTCATCTACTAATTCTTTAATAATTCGATTAACACTTCTAATATTAGAACCTACACCTTCTACTAGTATGTCTTTATGAACGGTATTTAGATTATGTTCATTTAAAAACTTCCATAAAAAGAAGAGTACTCTATCTTTTAAATTATAAGCAACATTTGCTTTACTATTAATAGAAGTATGATACATTTTTTTAGAAAGCTCTATATGAATATATAAAGAAAAATCACTATCATATTTAATCCATTCTAAAAATAATTCTTTAGAAATTTTAATTGCTTCACAAGGTTCAAGTGCCTCTACATAATTTAAAATAGGTTTATTAGCAAATACTTCTAGCTCTCCAAATAAATCATTTTCACAATAAGTCCTCTCCAGATATTTAATTCCAGTTGGTGTTAGTGAATAAACTTTGACTTTTCCTTTTTTTATTATATACACAAAGTTAGGATCTTCATTTTGTTTAAGTATTTTATCAAAAGTATTAAATTTAACATACATAAATTTATTTTTTATATAATTAGGACAAGTGTCTAAAAAATAAGGTAAGTTGTTCATTGCAATTCTCCTTATTAGTTAAGTAAAGTAATTATATCATATTAATTCTTTTAAGGAAGTGGTAAGAAAAAAATAAGGACAAATGTCCAAAAACTTTAGAAAGATAATAAGGAAGTAAATTAGGAAAAATAAATAGGTAATAGTTAAATAATGATATAATTATAAATATATAAATTAATTTTGTAAAAGGTGATGAGATTTTGAAAATAGGAAAGTCAGATTTAATAAGGAATATGGATAATTATTGCATAAATGATTTAAAGATTCCTTCAATTGTTCTTATGGAAAATGCTGCATTAAAAGTTGTTAAAAATATAGATTTTGAAAACTTTAAATCATTTACTATAGTATGTGGAACTGGTAATAATGGAGGCGATGGTTTAGCTGTTGCACGTCATATCTTTAGTATGAATATGAAAATAGATATATTCATAGTAGGTAATCATTCAATGAGTAAAGATTGTGAAGCAAACTATAATATTTTAAAAAATATGAGAGTTAATATAAAGCATATTACTAAAAGTGAAGATATTATAAATCTAAGGGAAGCTCTAAGTGAAAATAGCATGACTATTGATGCAATTTTTGGAATAGGCTTAAGTAGAAAAATAGAAGGAATATATGATGAAGTTATTAAGATAATAAATGAAAAAAGCGCTTACACACTTTCTATAGATATACCTTCAGGAATGAAATGCGATAGCTTTGGAATTTTAGGTAATTCTATTGAAGCTGATAAAACTGTTTCTTTTGAAGTTTATAAAAAAGGCTTTTTAGATTATGAAAGTGAAAAATACACAGGTAGTATAATAATTGAAAAAATAGGTGTACCAGATTATGTAGTTAATAAATTTCATAATAAAGAATACCTAATAGAAATAAATGATATAAAAAATATTATAAAAAAGAGAAATAAGTATTCACATAAAGGTAATTTTGGAAGAGTTACTATTATAGCAGGATCTGAAAAGTTTACAGGTGCAGCATATATTTCAACGGTATCAGCCGTAAGAAGTGGGGCAGGGCTAGTTACTCTTTGTACAAAGAAAGATATAGTAGACATTTTAAAAAGTAAATTAGTAGAAGCTATGTCAATGTCATATGAAAATAATACATTTGAAGATGTTATATCAAATAGTGATAGTATTGCAATGGGACCTGGTATGGGAAATGATGAATTTACATTTAAACAGGTAAAAAATATTCTTTCTAAGGAAGGATGTTCTGTAGTTCTTGATGCAGATGCATTAAATGTATTAAAAGATAATTTAGAATTATTAAAGAATAGTAATAGAAGGATTGTAATAACACCACATATGGGAGAAATGTCTAGACTTACAGGTATACCTATTAATAAATTGATTGAGGATAGAATAGAAATTGCAGTTAAATTTGCGAAGAAATATGATGTGATAGTATTATTAAAGGGATATAATACTATAATAACTGATGGCACAGAAGTTTTTATAAATTCAACAGGAAGTAGTAAAATGGCATCAGGAGGTATGGGGGATGCACTTACAGGAATTATTGCCTCTTTTATAGGCCAGGGATATGATGTTTTTAAGGCTGCAATATTAGGAGCATATATTCATGGATATTGTGGAGATGTATTATCAAAAGATATGTTTTGTGTTAATGCATCTCATATTATTGAAAAGCTTCCATATATAGTTGAAGATTTAGTAAATAAACATGAAAATGAATTTAAACTACTGTAGAGAAATCAAAATTAGAGATGATATTGTATAATTAGTCATTAGTATTATAATACGTATAGTATAAAAATAAGCTGTATTCTACAAAATATTTGTGATACAGCTTAAACTATAAATATATAGTTTTATCTTTCATTTTCAACTTTCATGATTCATTCTTTAACTTATAAAAACAGTAGTTCCATATGGAATATTATCATAAATCCATTTAGCATTTACTTTAGCAAGTCTAATACATCCATTACTGATTTTATATCCAAGTCGACCATCTCTAACTGTATTATCTAAGTTATATATAATTGAATGGAAAAGATAATTTCCTTTAAATTGTGTATAATAATAACAAATATATCCATGGTTTTCGCCAAATGAAAATCCTTTGGCACCAACTTTAAATGTTCCTAAAGGTGTAGGTGTAGAAGGTTTTCCAATGGAACAAATATAATTCTTTATTAATTTCCAGTTATTTTTAGAGCCTGAAAAAATATTTACTTGAAAATTATTAGTATCTACCCAAATAAGATATTTAGTAGTGCTAGATAAATTATTATTATTTACAAATTGTGTAGAGGTATTATTGTAATTTGGTGGAATTCTATAATTATGAACTATTATATATTTGGATAAAATTAGTTTATGATATAAATCTTTTAGTTTACTATAAAATAACATAAAGACCTCTCTTTTAATTACTAAATATAGTAGTTTATGAATAATTTTGATTAAATGTTCGAGTATTAATTTATAATATATATAGTTTTTATTAAGTTTATGGAGGTGAGTATTTTATGATAATAGAGTTTATTAATAGTGAAACATTTAGAATATCAGTAGTTATTACATTTAAAATAATTATATGCGCAATTCTTGCTGGAGCAATAGGATATAATAGAGAGAAAAAAGGAATGGTAGTAGGAATAAGAACTCACGTTATGGTTGGACTTGTAGGCTTATTAATTCAAATAACATCTTTAGAATATTATCGTATTAATGGTGGAGAGAATGATGTGTTCAGATTAGCTGGACAATATATTTCAGGTATAGGATTTTTAGGGGCAGGAACAATATTAAAGGATAAAAGAAGTGTAAAAGGCTTAACTACAGCAGCATCTATATGTTTTGCAGCTATAATAGGTCTTGCAGTAGGATCAGGTATATACATTGCTTCAGCAGTGATTACTCTTGTAGCATATGCATTTTTAAATGATGTATTTAAAATAAAAAATTTGGTTTCAATATCTAGAAATTCTCACGCACATATACAAGTGGGAATAAACGGGAATATAACTACAACTGTTGAAGCAGTAAAAGATATGATAAGGAGTACAGGTGGAGATATTATATCTATTGAAATGCAAAAGAGGTCTAATAGTGAAGGGGTTAGGCTTAGATTTAAAATAAATATTGATGATGAACTTGATATTAGTGATATATTAACAGATATAATGTGTATAAATGAAGCTGAAAAGGTAGAGTTAATAGAACATTAAACATAAACTTTAATATTTTAAAATAAAAATGGTATGTATAAGAAATTATTTTAATACATACCATTTTGGGTGTTAGAAGTATATTACTTAAATTAAGCTATCAATGCCGTTTACAGTAGTTTGTTCATTTTCATCAATAGGAATAACAAGATATTTTTTACCGTCAATTATTTGTGATTTTATTTGAGGTACCTTTTCAGGTTTTACTTTTAGTACAATATCATAGTTTTCATTTGTATTAGTAGAATCATACATACTTTCATCTGAAGTTTCAGATGTCTCTGTATTAGTGTTAAGATCAGTATCAGAATTATCTTTTGATATAGAATCATTGATATCTTCTGAAGTAATATTAGAAGAATCTACTTCTATAGCAGCTTCATCTTCTAACTCTAATGGATTTTTTTCACTTTCTGAATCTGCTGAAGAGGCTTGAGTTACTCTTTCAAGTTTATTTTCAAGTATTTTTACTTGCCTCTCAAGCATTTCTTCTTTTTTCTTTTGAGCTTTTGCAGCAAGGGCTTTATTATCTAGTAATATTTCTGCCACAGGAGGGGTATCGCCAAAGTTTTCTGTATATGATTTTTCTATTTTAGTAGTAACTTCCTCAGGAACACCACTTAGAGATAATATTTCTTGAACAACATCATTAGTTAAAACTATTGGCACATCAGATTCTTCATAAATACTATTATGTTCTTCAATTTTATTGTTTAGGCTTTCTTGAATCTCCATAAAGAAATGATCAGATTTCTTTTCATCAGGACCAAGAGCATCGCGGATAATATCATTAAATACTTCCTTTTGTTCTGTATGAGTTTGTTTTGTTGGACAGCCTAAAGCATTTTCCATTAGTTCAGGATGTGTATCTTTTGCATTTTTTGTATAGTACATAATAGAATTAACATCAGAACTACGATTTATAAAGGCAGGAAATACAAATCCATTACTTGGTGCTTCAACAACCCAATCTCTTGTACGAGATTTAATTGTATTTTCTTCCTCGAAGTATCTAAGTCCAGCCTTAGATAGTTCAACTGGGCATATTGCACAAAGAATATATTCATACACTTCTTCAGATTCATCTAACTTTGCATTATCTTTAGTTTTAGTAATAACATCGTAAGCATCGTGGAATATAAGTATTAGGAAGTTACCGGTATAATCATAATTTTCGATAATTGAATTGTAGAATTCATCAAGTAAAGTATCATCTTTTAAGCCACTATTTTTTAGTTTCATAAAAGAAAGTTGCTTTTCATTTATGTGTTCTTCATTAAGTTCAAAGTTAAGCTCTAAAATATTGTTACCAATAGTTCCAGATAAAACTTTCTTAGCAATTTCTAGGTATTTGAAATAATCATCTTCTTCTAAATTTAAAAATGTTTCTCTAAATTTTAATAAAATATTTTTTTCACCATTAACGTAACAACCACACATTTTTGTGAAAGTACAGTGATCTTTTTTAAAACGCTTTTTTAGCTCTAATATATCTTTTTTTCTCATATATAATCCTTTCATTACAAATTGTATTTATTAAATATAGCAAAATATGTTACTAATTATAAGTATAATGTTCTCTCAAAGCCTCTGCAAGAAAGAAATAGGTTATCATTAGCAAATTGTGAATTTTTGGATATAAGATATTAAAGAAAATAAAAATATTATTTTAAATTTTTCGTTGACTATAACGTTACGTCATAGATTATAGTTATATATGTAGTAGGAAAAAAGTTATAGCTATAATAAGTAAATTAAAGATATCTATTGATTTATAAAAAAGAGGTTGAATAAAAATGAAAATAAGCGAAGTAGCGAAGTTAAGTGGTATTACAGTAAGAACACTTCATTATTATGATGAAATTGAACTTTTAAAACCAAGTGAAACTACGGAAGCTGGATACAGAATGTATTCCAGTGAAGATTTAGAAAGGTTGCAACAAATATTATTTTTTAGAGAATTAGATTTCCCATTAAATGAAATAAAAGAAATAATGCTAAATCCTAACTATGATAAAAATGAAGCATTAAATAAGCATAAAGAATTTCTTATAGAAAAAAGAAAAAGAATAGATGGATTAATTACCTTAATAGATAAAACAATAAAAGGAGATAATAATATGAGCTTTAAAGAGTTTGATAATAGTAAAATTGAAGAAAATAAAAGAAAATATGCAGAGGAAGTTAAAAATCGTTGGGGCAATACTGATGCATATAAGGAGTATGAGAAAAAGACAAGTAGTTATGATGGAAATTCATGGAATGAAATTAATGAAGGAATGGTAGAAATATTAAAAGAATTTGCTGATAATAGAGAGGAAGATCCAAATAGTGATATTATACAAAGCTTAGTTGAAAAATGGCAATCATATATAACATCAAACTTCTATAATTGCACAAAGGAAATTTTAAGTTGTTTAGGTTTAATGTATATAGGAGATGAAAGATTTAAAGAAAATATAGATAAATATGGAGAAGGAACAGCGAAATTCATGGCAAAGGCAATTGAAATATATTGCGCAAAATAAGAAGGTTTATTTTAGAATTTATAATCCACAACAATTGTTGTGGATTTTTTTGCAGTTATTACGTAAATAGTGGTATAAATAAGTGATATATAATATTTATTATTAATAAAAGTAAGGGAAGGGATTGTTTTGGAACGGGAAGAGATAGAATTATTTCCAGCAGGATTAATAAGTTGTTTATTAAATAATAATGAAGTTAGAGTACTTAAAATATCTCCAAAAAGGTTAACTTTTCGTATATCAGAAGAGACAGAGAATATAAATGAGATAAAAGTAGTATTTTATATATTCTGTGAGTCTAGATATGAAGAAGTAATTATAGAAGATTATAATATTGTAGCAATTGAAAAAAATGATTTTTATATATCTTATAAATTAGATATTAATGATGAAGTTTATTTTAATAATGTCAGAAGGAGTTTTAGGGATTATTCCAACTATGTTAGACTTAGAGGATATAGTGATGATAATGAGTTCTCTAAAGAAATGATTAATTATCCAGCAGAATTAGATTATGATTTTTACGAATACTATTCTAATCAAAAATATAATTGGCTATCAAAATTAAATTTTGAAAGTTATGATACTAATATTACAAAATCAATAGAGCTAGCTATTAAAATAGATAATTATGATTTATATAAGAAATATCTAGGGAAAGACATAGAAAACTTTAAGAATGAATATTTAAAAGATAATTTTATAGATGGACATAAATTATTTAAAGATAATATTTCTAGGATTTATATTGGAAATGAGTTTTGTCATAATTTATTTCCAAGTTTTGATTTGCTAATTAAAATCATTAAAAAAGCTAAAGAAGAAAATTTAGAAATTACAATATGTTTTACATATATAAGAGAGTGCTATATAGAAAAAACTAGATGCATAATAGAGAAGCTATATAATTGGTGTATTGAGAACAATAAAAATATAGAAATTGTAATAAATGATTGGGGAATGATAAAGCTAGTAGAGGATAAAAATGATTATTTTACCCTTAACCTAGGAGTATTATTAAATAAAAGAAAGAAAGATCCAAGATATATTTATAAAAAAGGATATGAGGAGAATAAGAAATTAATAGCAAAAAATAATCTTAATAGCCATATTTTTAATAGATTTTTAAATGAAAATAATATAAAAAGATATGAATATGAAAATTGTGGGTATGATATTGAAATTGCAGAAGGAAACCATAGTTTACATATTCCCTTTTATGTAACTAATACATCTCAATATTGTACATTATATGCAATGTGTACAACAATGGATAGAGGTAATCAAAAACTTGCTAAAGGATGTCTAATGTATTGCAAGGAATATGTATTTGCCTATCCAAAGCATTTAAAAATGGTAGGAAGATATAATTCACTATTTGCTTTTGATGAAACATTGCTTAAGGATTTAAATAAGTTAGAGTATTATATAGATAATGGGATAGATAGAATAGTTTTAAATTTTATATAAATGAGGAAAATAAAATGAAGATAGTATCAGGACTTGGATGTATTGATGATTATATAAGATTAGTTAAAGCAGGGGCAGATGAAGTTTTTTGTGGGTATGTTCCTTATGAGTGGAATAAAAAATATGGAAGCCTTTTTCCTTTAAATAGAAGAGAAGTACTTTATTATAATATTCAAATAAATTCTTTAGAAGATATGAAAATATTAAAAAAAATGGTTGATAAGTATAAGGTTCCAGTAAGTATAGCATTTAATTATCTATATTATATAGAAGATCAGTATGAAGAAATAGCTAGTATAATAGAAGATTTAATAAGTATTGGATTTAATGAATTTATTATAGCTGATATTGCACTTATATTATACTTAAAAGAAAAGGGAATGAAGTGTGTTATACATTTAAGTGGAGAATGTGCAGAAATAAATAGTTTAGCAATAGATTTTTTAAATAAATTAAATATATCTAGATATGTTTTTCATAGAAAAAATACAATTGAAGATATAGAATCATGTATAAAAAATAATAAGATAAAAAATTTGCAATATGAAGCTTTTATTTTAAATGAGAAATGTCATTATAGTGGTGCTTTCTGTAGCTCTTTGCATTGTGATGAAATGTGCCATTTATGCACAATGCCATATGATTTAGCTAAAGTAAATGAGAAAGCTAATTATTTTCCTGATGTTGATAAGAGGCTTGAGCTTTATTATAAAGAACTTGAAGATGAGGAATTATATTTAGAAAATGAATATAAAAATGATTTATATCTTTTAGGAAGTACAGGATGTGGTATTTGCGAATTAAAAAAGCTAAAGGAATCAGGAGTTACTCATCTAAAGGTAGTTGGAAGAGGTAAGTATATTGATGATATTGAAAAAGATATTATAGGATTAAAACAAGCCATTAATATTATTGGAAATATTGAGGATGATGAGAATTATAAAAAAGCTATAAAAAATAAGCTATTTAAAGGCAAATGTAGTAAAGAGTGTTATTATTAATATTAATGTAGATTATAAAGTGTTTGGCTGATATAATGTTTTTTAGAATATTTACAAACGAGGAGTAATTACATGAAATATTATTTAGCACCAATGGAAGGAATTACAGGGCACATATATAGAAATGCTTATGAAAAATACTTTCATAATATAGATAAATACTTTACACCCTTTATTGTGCCTAACCAAAGTTTAAGCCTTAAAACTAAGGAATTAAGAGATCTATTACCAGAAAACAATGAAGGTTTAAATGTAGTTCCACAAATATTAACTAATGATGCAGAAGGCTTTATATTAACCGCAAATAAGTTAAAACAATTAGGATATGATGAAATTAATTTAAATTTAGGATGTCCAGCAGGAACAGTTGTTTCAAAGAAAAGGGGCTCAGGATTTCTTGCTTATCCAGATGAATTAGATAAATTTTTAGATGAAATATATAAAATTGATAATATGAAAATATCAATAAAAACTAGATTAGGAAAAGAATTTCCAGAAGAGTTTTATAAGCTTATTGAAATTTATAATAAATATCCTCTTGAAGAGTTAATAATTCATCCTAGAACTAGAGAAGATTTTTATGGAAATACACCAAATCTAAAGGTGTTTAAAGATGCCTTATCTTTAAGTAAGCATTCTATATGCTATAATGGGGATATTTTTACTACTGAAAATTATCATAATATAGTAAATGAGTTTCCGCAAATAGATAAAGTAATGCTTGGAAGAGGTATATTAGCTAATCCAGGGTTAATTGGTGAAATTAAAGATAATAATTTTATTAGCAAAGAAATTTTAAAAGAATTCCATGATGAGGTTTTTGAAAATTATACAATTCTTTTAAATGAAGATAAAAATGCAATGTATAGAATGAAAGAGCTTTGGGGATATATGTCACATATATTTACGGACAATAAGAAATATTATAAAAAAATTAAGAAAGCACAAAAAGCTAAAGATTATAGAGAGGCTGTTTCAAGTTTATTTGAAGAGCAAGAAATTATAAAAGGTGCTGGATTATTTAGTAATGAATAATAAATAATACTAGATATAAATAAATGAGGATTCAAAAATTCAAATTTTGAATCCTCATTTTAAAGTTATAAAAATAATATTAATTTATATATTTATTTATAAAGTTATTTACAGTTGTCCAATAAGTTTCAGGATCTACTTCAGAAGCTTTAGCATGTTCTGCATCTTTTATTGTTAACATTTCTTTTTCAGAGCTTGTTGCATTATAAAGTTCTTCCATCATATAGTAAGGAACAAAATCATCTTGATCTCCATGGATATATAAAATTGGAGTTTTAGATTTTTTTACTTGATCTATAGATGAAGCTTCCCCTAAGAAATAACCGGCTCTTATTTTTGCAACAATAGATGAAACATTAAGTATTGGGAATTCAGGTAATGAAAATAAATCATCTAACTGATAAGCAAATTCATCCCAAACTGATGTATAGCCACAATCTGCCACTATTGCTTTTACATTAGAAGGTATTGCTTCACCAGAAGTCATTAATACTGTGGTAGCCCCCATAGAAACTCCATGAAGTACTATTTCAGCATTAGGATTTTCATTTAATATATAATTTATCCATGAGATAATATCTAATCTATCATCCCATCCCATTCCTATATAATTTCCTTCACTTAATCCATGAGATCTTAAGTCAGGAATAAGTACATTATAACCCATATCATAATATTTCTTAGCATAACTACTCATATTTAAGCCTTCACTTGTATAGCCATGAACAGTTACAACCCATTTGTTTGATGGATTTTCATTTTTCACTACATAGCTATGAAGCTTTAAATTATCCGAAGAAGTAATATACTCATCACTATGATTTGATTTAGATAATAACCATTCTTTATCTTCATCTAATACTTGTCCACTTGTTGCCTCAGCTTCTTCTGGTGTTCCAAATACAATATCTTTTGGTGTATCTGGATTTAAAGCTAAGTTATAAAAGTAATTTCCTACAAACCCTAGAGAAATTACTATAATAATTGTAATAATCCCTAAGGATATTCCTAAAAGTTTCTTTTTTCTCATTATTAGTCTCCTTTATGTATTTAAAAAATCAAATACTTTGAAAATCAAAATTGTTATTGAGTTATTTTATCATATTTTTTAAAATATAAACAAGTAAATAAAAGGTAATAACAGTATAAATATATGATAAAAAATTAACATATGAATATTTAATTTTTTGGTAAAAAATAATTTTGACTATAACGAAAAAATATATATAATAAAAGAAGTGATTTTTTTTGTAGAATATAATACGGGGTGACATAAATTAAATGGAAGATAAAAATAAACTTCAAGAAGAAATAATGAAGGCTGATAATAAAAGTGTTGAAAAAATGTGGAAAAATATAGATGAAGATTGTACTTTAAAAGTTTTCTTAGAAAAAATGACTAAAGATGAATTAGTTAAAATAGCTAAGAAATATTCAGTTAGAGGGATTACAACATTAAAGAAAGCAGATGCTGTTGAAAAGATGGTTACTGTAGTATTAGAGAACGCTAAAGTTGCTTTAGAGTTAATGGAAGAAAGTTCTTTAAGATATATAGAAGAATTACTTAAGGTGAACGGACTAAAAAAATATGAATGTAATGAAATGATTTATATTAATTATTTAAGAAATAGAGGTTTAGCCTTTTCTGGAGTAAAAAATGATGAAGCATTTGTAGTTATGCCAGAGGAATTAAAGAGCATAATTAGTGCACAGTTAAATAAAGATTTAAAGAGTAAAGCAAGATTAAATGAAGAAATAATAAAAGCTATTTCAGGAATGGTTTATTATTATGGTATTTGTAAAATTGATTTTATTAAATCTAATATAAAAAATATATTTGGAACAAGCCTTGATGAAGCATATATAAATACATTAATAGCAAATGGAGAAGAGCTTGGATATGATTATGTTATTGATGGAGATATGCTTTATAATATAGATGTAGAAGATACAGAAAAAATATTAAAGCTTCAAGAAGAATGTAAAAATGATTACTATAAATTTGATAAGAAATCACTAGTGAAAGCAGGTAAAGTTGATTTCGTTGAAGATAATAAACAAGGAGCTAAATTAGAGAAGGTACTTGGTGAGTTGTTTGTTATTGATAAAAATATATTAAAAGAAGAAATGGATGGCTTTATAGTTGCTATAAAAAATGAAGTAGAGAAGTCAGAAGCTATAGATATATTTTTACAAGCATATGAGATACAGTCAGAAGAAGAAAGAAAAATCTTTGTATATGAATTAGAACTTTTTGCAAAAAGTATTAGAAAGTGGTCTTTAAAAGGATATACTGAAGATGAAATAGAAAAAGCAAATGCTAGGGTTGTTAATGAAGTTAAAATAGGTAGAAATGATCCATGCATATGTGGTAGTGGTAAAAAATATAAAAAGTGTTGTGGATAAATCAATTATAATAAAAAAGGAATGTTTAATTACATTCCTTTTTTCATGAATAATAAATTGCTAATAATCTAAAAAAATTAAAGTTAATTTAAAAAAATAATTATTTGTTAATTAAATGGTAACCTAAGTTAAAAAAACGCAATTTAAACTAACTAGAAGTGAAACTATTACAACTAATAATTAGTAAAAGTATAGAATAATTAAATATTTTGTAAAGGTAAACATCGTGATTTTGACGTCATAAAATATATTAGACACAAGAAAATGATATTAAAAATATATTTGTGAGGTGAATCGAAATGTTTAGTGCAATAATAATGTTACTAGGTGCTTCTATACTCATGATAATTTCTGTAAAATTATTTGTAAAACAAATGAATTTAATTAATAAAGGTGTAAAGAAAAAGGCAAAGGTTATAGAGTTACAGTCTTTCAGTTATATAACTTATGGAAGTGAAAGAAATAAAATATATAATGTAGATATAAATCCTGTTTTAGAAATTGATTTAGGAGATGAAAAATTAAGAATTGATTATCACGACTATGATGAAATGTTAGATTTGAATGAAGGAGATGAAGTAGAACTTATTTACCCAGAAGGAAATATAAAAAACATAACTAGATATTCAAAATATGAATTACTTAAAAAGTCAATTTCTTTTGGAATAATATCATTTATAATCATGGTAATTGCTATAAGTTTGATAGTAATATAGTTTTATAAAATAGGAGGAGAGTATTTTATATCTCCTCTTATTTATTTGTAATAAACAATATTAGTAAGTTACAAATGATAAATAATTTCAAATTATACTGGATAAAAGGTGTTAATCTATTTTATAATAATAATATATTTTTATTTTTTTGGGAGAGTGAAACAAATGATACGTAAAGAGTCTGAGGACGTTTTAAATATGCTACTAGTTAAATTATTTAATGATATTTTAAAGATTGAAGCAGCAGCTATAAAGCAAGGTGAATTTAGTGATTTATCTGTTACAGAAAATCATATTATAGAAGCTATTGGTAAGGATAGAGAGATGACTATGACAGAGGTAGCAAAAGATTTAGAGATTACGGTAGGAACATTAACTACTGCTATAAATAGATTAATAAAAAAAGAGTATGTTGAGAGAAGAAGAATAGAAGAAGATAGAAGAGTAGTTTTAATAAAATTAACAAACAAAGGTGAAAAGGCATTTGATAGCCATGCACAGTTCCATGATGATATGATAAAAAGTATTATTCAAGAGCTTCCGGAGACAGAGGAGACTGTACTTATAGCATCATTAAAGAGAATGACTAACTTTTTTGAAGAAAAATATAATCTTCTTGGTTAGTTTAATTTATCTAAAGACTTTATTTTGCCAAAATATTTAAATATTTAAATTAAAGGGGTATGGAAAGGAATAGTATGAGAATGACTTATAGTTCAAGTATGGAGGTTGCTAAAATTGCTACACAAATGGCAATATCCACAAGAGAAGAAGAAGAACAGTTAAAGGATTTATATAAAAAGTTAGGAATATTAGTTACAGCAGTTAATATAGGTGGTAATATTAATGAATCTACATCTAAGATATTAGAACGTGCTCTAGTAGCTGCCAAAAGAAGTAATGTCATAAGAGATGAACATTTACATGAGGGTGGAGTTATTGGAGCAACTCGAGATGCATTAATGCAAATTAGAGAAAGAGCTAGTGGACAAAATGTTGGAGGAAAAGTTGGAATAGCTAGAAAAGGGCAGCACGTGAGTGTTTGTATATTTTTAAGTGTAGGTCTTTTACATTTAGATGAGGTTGTAATTGGAATTGGACATAGAGCTGTACCAGAATAATATAGTAGGTTAGTATAGATATAGTTTTATACTAATCTATTTTTTTATAAAAACAAAATGGAATAAAATTAAAATATTTACAATATATTCAAAATGTGATAACATAAAAAATAATAATTTAATAAAATAACTCAATTTTTAGTAACAAAAACATAAATAAATAATATTATGATTGAATAAAAGAAAAAATGTTAAATTTTTTTACTATTATGAAATGTAGAATAGTAGAGGAAAGTTTGAGTTATTTTAAGTTTAGGAGGATGGAAATATGGTAGGAAAGAAAAAACTAACACTAATTTTAAGCGGAATTTTAATTGTTGCAGGATTAGTTTCTTGTGCTAAAACAAGTTCATCAAATGAAAATGAAAAAACAAGGGATGTAAGTAAGAATTCAAATGAAGTTAAAGAGATGTATACAATTGGAATAAATCAATTAGTTCAACATGATGCGTTAGATGCTTCAAGAGAGGGATTTATAGAAGGATTGAAGGAAAAAGGCTTTGAGGAAGGAAAGAATCTAAAGATTGATTATCAAAATGCACAAGGAGATATAGCAATTGCTAAAACTATTTCAGATCAATTTGTTACATCTAAGGTGGATATGATATTTGCTATAGCTACATCAAGTCTTCAAGCATCTTATAATGCTACAAAAGATATTCCTATAGTTTTTACTGCAGTTACAGATCCTATTGGTGCAGGAGTAGCCGAAAGTTGGGAAAGTTCAGGTACAAATGTTACAGGAACTTCAGATATGGTTTCTATGGAAAAGCAATTAAGTTTATTAACAACATTAGTTCCAGATATAAAAACATTAGGAGTAATATATAATTCATCAGAAGCTAATTCATTAGCTCAAGTTCAAGAACTTAAGAAAGAAGCAGAGAAAAATGCAATAGATATTAAGGAGATATCTGTTACAACTGTTAATGAAATAAATCAAAATTTAAATGCAGCAATAGGTTCAATAGATGCTTTATATGCACCTACAGATAATACAGTAGCTTCAGCATATGATTTAGTGGGAAATATTTGTGTTAATAAGAATATTCCTATATTGTGTGGTGAAGAAGCTGGAGTATCTAAAGGTGGACTTTGTTCTATTGGGATAGACTATTTTAAGTTAGGAAAAGAAGCAGGATATAAAGCAGCAGAAATTTTAAATGGAACAAAACCAAGTGATATTGAAATAAGTACTTTAAGTGATATGTCTATTACTATTAATACAGATGTAGCAGAAAAGTTAAATATAACAATTCCAGAAGATATTGATACAAAAGCTAATAAAGTAACTGGAGGGGTTCAATAGTGGAAGTAATACTTAATGCTTTAGAACAGGGGTTACTATTTGCATTAGTAGCAATGGGAGTTTATATAACATATAAGATATTAGACTTTCCTGATCTGTCTGTTGATGGAACATTTCCATTAGGAGCGTCAATTTCAGCGGCTATGTTAGTTCGTGGAATAAATCCATGGGTTACTATATTAGTAGCTACTTTAGGTGGTGCATGTGCTGGTGCTATAACTGGATTTTTACATGTAAAACTAAAAATAAGTAATTTAATGTCAGGTATATTAGTTATGATGGGATTATACTCAATAAATTTGAGAATAATGGGAAAATCAAATATACCATTATTTAATACTAATCATATTTTTAAAAATCCTGCTATTAATTCAATATTTATTATTTTAGCTATAGTAATTTTAGTGAAGGTAGTATTAGATTTATTTTTAAAAACAAAAACTGGATTTTTATTAGTTGCAGTTGGTGATAATGAGCAGGTTGTATCATCATTAGGAGTAAATAAGAATATAGTTAAGGTTTTAGGATTATCCATAAGTAATGCATTAGTAGCATTATCTGGTGCATTAACAGCACAAAATCAAGGATTTTCAGATATTACAATGGGAACAGGTATTGTTGTAATGGGATTAGCAGCGGTAATAATAGGAACATCTATATTTGGCAAATTATCTATGATAAAGGTTACAACTTTATCTGTATTTGGTGCAATAATATATAAATTAGTTGTAGCAATAGCATTATGGATGAAATTAAATCCAAATGATTTAAAGATATTAACAGCTATATTGGTTGCTATAGCATTAGCATCAAATGGTAATTTGTTTAAAAAGAATAAAAGAAAAAAAGTAAATGACAATAATGGTGAGGGTGGTGAAGGAAATGCTGAAGATTCAAGGACTATGCAAAGTATTTAATCCTAACACCATAAATGAGAATAAGGTTTTTGATAACTTTAGTATAGAAGTAAAAAAAGGAGAGTTTATAACTATAATAGGATCAAATGGTGCAGGTAAATCAACTTTATTAAATCTAATTAGTGGTAATATAGCTATAGATTCTGGAATGATATTATTGGATGGAAGAGATGTATCATTCAAAGAGGAGTATATTAGAGCTAAAGAAATTGGACGAGTTTATCAAAATCCATCAGTAGGTGTATCTCCGAATATGACTATTTTAGAAAATTTGGCTTTAGCAGATAATAAGGGAAAAACTTATGGTCTTTCTTTTGGAATTAATAAAAAGCGAATTTCATATTATAAGGATTTGCTTCTTAAACTTGATTTAGGTCTTGAAAATAAACTTTATAATAAAGTAACACTATTATCAGGAGGACAACGTCAAGCTTTAACTCTTATGATGGCAGTAATGTCAGATCCAAAACTTTTATTACTGGATGAGCATACAGCTGCATTAGATCCTAAGACATCAGCTAAGATAATGGAGATTACGCAAGAAGTTATAAAAGAAAATAATATTACTACATTAATGGTAACTCATAATATGAAACACGCATTGGAATGTGGTAATAGATTGCTTATGATGCATGAAGGAAAAGTTCTTTTTGACATTAAAGGAAAAGATAAGCGAGAATTGACAACAGAAAAGTTAATGGAGATGTTTAGTAAGGCTAATGTTATTGATGAAGTAAGTGATAGAAGTTTATTAACATCATTAGCATAGTATAATTAGTAAAAAAAAGATTGAAGTTTTAAATTATGCCAAATTTATAGGCACATTTAAGTTTCAATCTTTTTTTTGTTGTATAGAAAAATAGTTAATAAGAAAATATAAAATAGAAAAGGAGGAAAGTTTGTTATTAATATAACAAAAGAGGGGGTGGGTTAATAAAAGCACAAATTAGTCGAATTAAAATATAAACAGAAAAAATAAATACTGGAAATTTGAAAAATGTCAAAAAAATATAAAAAATGCTGAAAATGTTATCATAATTGAAAAGACAGGGATTTAGAAGTTGATGGAAATAGGGGTTAAAAATAAAATAAAAAAACTTTTAAAAAAAGTTTGACAAAAAATAAACAAACGAGTACAATAAGGGTGTGGACAAGTTAAAGAATTAACAATCAAAATAAAAACTTAACAAAGTTCCTGGAAATTAAGATATCAATGAAAATTATTATAAATATTGATTATTTAGGAGGATGTAATAAATGAAAGTTACAAACGCTCAAGAATTAACAGCAAGAATTAAACAATTAAGAGAAGCTCAAAAGAAATTCGCTACTTACACTCAAGAACAAGTAGATGAAATCTTCAGACAAGCGGCTTTAGCAGCTAACCACAACAGAATTAAGTTAGCTAAATTAGCTGTAGAAGAAACTGGAATGGGTATAGTTGAAGATAAAGTTGTAAAGAACAACTTTGCTGCTGAATATATATATAACCAATATAAGAATATGAAAACTTGTGGAGTTTTAGAAGAAGATAAAACAAGTGGAATCACTAAGGTAGCAGAACCAATCGGTGTTATATCAGCTATCGTTCCAACAACAAACCCAACATCAACAGCAATATTCAAGTGTTTAATAGCTTTAAAGACTAGAAATGCTATCATAATCTCTCCACATCCAAGAGCTAAGAATGCAACAATCGAAGCTGCTAAAATAGTTTTAGAAGCTGCAGTTAAAGCAGGAGCTCCAGAAGGAA
>OOCW01000218.1_pt1 | contig 64610 bp, 50 predicted proteins | sample 1671201 | NCBI WGS metagenome assembly OOCW01 (sample SAMN06348132, study PRJEB24527) | human gut metagenome | biome: human gut; feature: ankylosing spondylitis patient; material: feces | host: Homo sapiens | place: China | collected 2015-10
ACTAATTTAACAAATTTTGATAACATTTATATTGAAGATTTATTAACATATGGAAACTTTTCAACCATTTTTTTATCCTTTTCGACTATAATAATTATTAAAAAGACATTTCATGAAAATAATAGACCAGAATAATAATTAATAGACTTGTTTATAAAAAAATTATTCTTCAAAAAAAAATATCCGACTTTGAATTAGTAACTAATGAACTATAAAAAATTGTTGAAAGCCTTATAAATACTGTGTCTATGTTAATTTAATTTATCAATATATGTTAAATATATGTATTGTTATATATATTAATATGGATATAGATAGATAAATAGATAGATAAATAGATAGATATTTATATGATTACGATTAATAATAATATATCCCCAACTCCAATGTTAATATTATTAGAATTGGGGACATAATATATTAATTATTGGTTAGTGAATTAATAAAATCAGTTAATCTTTGATTTAAAATTTCTACTCTTATTTTTAAATCAGTATCATTTTTTATAATAGACTTGTTATTCTTAATGATATCAAAGTTTGATTCAAATAATGCAAGTGCCTGTTCTGTTTTAGCAATTGAAGATATTCTTTTTAATTCGTTATCTGAAATTGTTGTCTTGCGTTGTTCTTTCTCACGTTGCTGCTGCTTCATCTTTTCCATATTACTTTCAAGACGTGCCTTTTCCTTTTCAGCTTTGTTCTTAGCCTCAGTCATATATCGAAGTTCCTCTTCAATATCTATTTTGGAATTGGATTTATCAGTATTTGTAGAAATTTCATTTATTTTATTTTCAAGAATTTCTAAAGTTTCATTCTTTTTGTTAAGCTCTCTGGTTACTTCTTCTAATTCCTGCTTATATTTGGCAGCTTCTTTAGCACGTTCTTCAGATATCTTCTTGATAGATTGAAATTCTGCATTTTCAATGTTGCCATTTTTTTGAAGAATATTTAATATACTCTTCTGTGCATCCTCATCAAGCTTACCAAATTTATCAGCCTGGTTAAGATCTATGCCATTGTTATTGAGTAATTCACTTAATTCAGGAATAAGCTTTTCTGCTGTTGTATATTTGCGGGCTTGTCTTTCTGATATATTAAGCTGTTTGGCAATCTCTGCATTGATATTTTTTATTTCGCCGTTTAACTTTTTAGCTTCATAAAGTTCTTTTAAACGGCTTACTTCCCATCTTTTAACTTCCATTGAAGATTCTCTTACATCGTGGTTGGCTGAGATAAGCATAATTTCTTCGTCAATTTCAGTAATATCAGACTTTTCAACTTTGCAGGGAATTCCAGCAGGAAAAAGTGTCTGGTAATCCTTTTCATCCATTTCTGATATGGCGTGATATCTTCTTTCACCAGAGATAAGACGATATATATCTTTGTCAGAATCATATAATACAGATAAATTGTGTCTTAGACCGTTAACAAGTATACTTTCTTTGAGTGCATTAATGCCATCCTGCGCATACATTTCATTTTTAGGGTTAGATACAATTTTATCTTTAGGAATATATTTAAAATTGTATTGTGTCTTTGCCTGAATTTCTTTAAGTTTTTCTCCACCGTCAGAATTAAGGATACCTGTCTTAGTACCACCAGCAGTAAATGATTTCTTAGCCATTATTTCTTCTCTCCTTTAAGATATTTTGCTAATTCTCTGTAATGTTTATTATCCATAAGTCCAAGATAATTAACTAATTCTATGTAATCTTGAGCTGCGGTGCTTCTCTTATCATATGTGAGTAATGGTTCAAACAATGTATTAGATTCATTGACGGCAATGCAATTTCTTATTGACACAGGAAGGAATTTGTCACCAAACATATTCTCATAACTTTCAAACATTTGTTTATATAATGTTGTTCTTCCTGCCACTCTGGTCATAAACATACCTGCAAACTCAATAGAAAGTGCATATTTGGCATTGAGATCTTCAATCGTATCAAAAAGTGACATTAAACCATCATATGAAAAGTTATCAACACATATAGGTGTGATGATTTTATTGCTGGCACACATAGCACATGTCGTAAGGTATGATTTAAAAGGCGAGTTGTCTATTATAATATAGTCGTAATCATCTTTTAATAGACTAAGATTATGTTTAAAACATAATTCTACATTAGATTCTTTACTTTCATCATATATTTTATATATAAGATTATTTAATTCTCTTGATGCACAAAGTATAGATATATTTTCATAGTCTGTTGTAGAAATGTAATTCATAACAGTAGCTTTATCATCAAATTTACTACAAAACAGCTGTTCATAGTCAATATCCTTACCTTCTTCACTTTTGCCAAACATTTTACTTGTATTCATCTGTGGGTCTAAGTCTATCAATAATATAGAATAGCCAGAAATAGATAAAATCTGAGCAATTGTTATGGCTGAGGATGATTTTCCTACACCCCCCTTTTCGTTAATTAAACTTATTACTTCGCTCATTATTGTCCTTCTTTCATTAAAATCTAATTTTATTATACAACAAAATTACGTTTTATCAATATAAAAGTTACATTATTTAAAAATATTTATGTTGAGTTTTTTTGTGAACTCAGTTCAATTTTTATAAATGTAGAAAAATATTTTAAAATATTTTTACTGTTATTTGTTTATTCACATTTATATATAGATATTAAAACATTATCCAATAATTTTATGTAATAAGTAAATGGGTTTCCAAATATTGATAAATAAATTTAAAATATAATAAAGTATATTTATATAATAAATCAGAATAAATTACTTCTTATTCTTATTTTCAAGAAATATTAGAAGCAGGAGGTAAAGTATATTTATATAATAAATCAGAATAAATTACTTAATATTTTTGATATATATTATTTTGTAGTAATCTATTATATATGCTTAGATTATTTCTTATATAATTATTTCTTAATTCAATTTTGCCAAAAGATATGAAATTAATAATAAATTCATTATTATAATTAATATATAGTCATTTCCTTTATGATTTACATTGATATCAAATTGTAATGATTGTAATAATAGATTGTAATGATAGTATTATAAAGAATTTTAAGGATTTTTAGATTATATATAATAAAACTCTGACATAGAAAGCATATATAGATATGCATAATATAATTGATGGATTAAGTGAGTATTTACGCATAAATAAAATAGAAAGAATACAAAAATAATAAAATGATTTATAAAAAATTATGAACTGAGTTCAAAATTATAATGATATAAATGAGTATTTATAATATTATACACAGCTAAAAGTGAACTGAGTTCAATAAATAAAATTATCTATATGAATTATATGGTGGGATTCTATGTCCAAATTATATATTTGATATTCAATTATAATTCTATATAAACAAAGCATTATGCACATACATAATATTAAGTTATTAATTTGAATTTGTTTATCAATATTAATAATCTAGTTTAATTGTTATATATGATTATTGGATAATGCTTTAATATCTATATATAATTATAAATAAAAAAATACAACAAATATATTATTAAATATAATTGAATTAATTCATAAAGTGGTATTATACATATTGATAAGACATATATTATAAGGAATATAATAAAGTGAACTGAGTTCACTTTATTTGAGTACTATTATTGAAAAGTGATTAATAATACATAATACCAATAATATATTTAATTATAATAAATCTAAAACAATATAATTAAATCTAAAATATTATAACTAATGAAACTTATATAATCTATACAATTATAGTAATTAGTAACGATATTACAAACAAATGTTTTGAGTTCCACGTGAAACATTTATATTGCTTTTAGATTATTAAATAATCATATATAGTTGCAGATTATATTTGCAATTATGTAACTACCACACACATTTAATTCATTTTTTATGGATATTTCAACTCATAACATTTATAATATAAGAACACTAACAGATATTGGCTGATGAACAATAATAATTATTAGATAAAGCACACATCAGACGGCCGTACTGTAAAACAATAAAGTATTATTAAATGTATAATATGAGCATTAATACATATAGATTAGGCGTTGATAATTAGAATAAATACTAAAAAATTCTAATAGTTAAAGCTTGTATTTACAAGTGTAACAAGTGATAATCACTAAAATATTAATATAAATTAACTAATACTAATCAGCTGATATGCTTTTATTTAAACATACACATAGTTAACATATAATGAATATATTGAGGAATATAGATAATGATATATAAAGAAAGATATAAAGTAGAGTTAGAGGATATTGGAAGAGAGAATAAGATAGACAACAAAAGAATCGTTACGATTATGGAGGATATTGCTGGTTCTCATTCAGATAAGGTTGGATTGGGGGTATCGGCATCTGCTATTAATAAAAAGGCGTGGGTATTGCTGGATTGGAAGATAAAAATCCTTAAAAGACCAGCTTACAATGAATATATAGATGCAAGCACATGGTCTAGAAAGTCTGATAGACTATGTGCATTTAGGGATTTTGAATTATACGACCAGAATGGTGAGTTATGTGCAATAGGTACTTCAAGATGGCTATATATGGATTTGGTAAGACGCAGACCTATTATTTTAGACAACAAAATGAACGATATATATGGTACTGAAACAGAAAAAAATGTATTCGATGAGGAGATAAAGAAGATAGAGCTTCCTGATTTGGATAATCTGCCAGATAACATTATGGTTACAGAAAAGCCATATTTAATACAGAGAAGAGATATTGATATTAATGGACATTTACATAATGTCAGCTATTTGGAAGCAGCATTAGAAGCTGTTCCAGAAGATATTTATAAAAATGTAGATTTTAACTATATAAGAATTGAATATAAAAAAGAAATCATGCAGAATGATAACATAAAAATAAAATGTCTTACAGATAATAATTATAACTGCCTTGTCATATTTGAAACAGATAATAAAATGAATGCAGTAGTTGAATTGAAATTATTATAGGTAACTATATAGAAAAAGTAATACTGTTGAAATTAAAAAGTATAATTATGTTGAAATCACAGTATATAACTGTATTTGTAATATAAAACTATATTATGTGACATAAATCCAATATTGTATTAAAGAATATATTGTAATATAAATATTATCTTTAAATGATAAAATAGATGATATAATATGACTACTTCGTAGTCACTTAGAAGTTTCTTCGAAACTTCATATGCGTGGAAAAGCAACGTAGAAATTATGATATAATATAAATTATAAAATAAATGTATAATAACAATATAAGCTTAAATACAGTTAGAAATTGATTGAACAGAGTAGTTTACGATTAGACCAGTTATTGATATATAAACTTAAATATAGTTAGAAATTGATTAATGGATTTATAATTTAAAAGCTAACAGATTGATAGATTAATAAATAAAAGAGGAGCTGATAATAATGGGATTTATTAATAAAGAAAAGGTCTTAAGAGGTGTTGGTAAAGCTGTTGACGTCACTAATAATGCGGCGGATAAGGTTACAGATTATGTAAAAGAAAATGAACTGGATAAGAAGGCTAAAAGTATGGCTGATGAATTTGGTGATGCAATGAAATCAGTAGGAAAGAGCTTAGAAGATACATTTTCTAATATAGTAGGAAAGAAGTAAATATTTCAAATAAAACAATGCAAATAGAATGATAGACAAAATTATTAATACCAAGTTCACAATAATTCAGAGTAAATATTATTAAATATATTTTAAGCATCTGGATTCACGGAGGATTTAATGGATATATTTGATATAATTGGTCCGGTTATGGTTGGACCATCAAGTTCACATACAGCGGGTGCGGTAAGGATTGGATATATATCCCAGAAGTTGATGGGAGAACAGATAAAGGAAGCAAATATTTTGCTGTATGGTTCTTTTCTTGATACAGGAAAGGGACACGGAACTAATAAGGCTATAGTTGCAGGACTACTTGGAATGCAGCCTGATGATATGAGAATACCACATAGTATGGAGATTGCCGAAAAAAAAGGAATAAAGGTGACATTTGGAAAATCAACGCTGAAAGAAGCACATCCTAATAGTGCACAGATTATATTAACTGGTATTTCTGGAAAGCAGCTTGAGGTTGTGGGTGAGTCACTTGGTGGTTCAAGAATAAATATCGCACAGATTGATGGAATAACAACGAATTTTTCGGGAGATTATCCTACTTTAGTTGTGCATAATCAGGATCAGCCGGGTCACGTTAGTGAAGTGACATCAATGCTTGCACACAAATCCGTGAATATTGCAACTATGCAGTTGTATCGTTCTAACAGAGGCGGTGATGCAGTAATGGTTCTGGAATGTGATCAGGAGATACCACGCGAAGGCATAGAATGGCTCAAAAAGGTTGAAGGAATAACTAAAGTAACATATTTATCGCAAAAGGGAGATTAAATAATGAATTATCATTCTATAAATGATTTGGTGGAATTATGTCATAAGAACAATGCACAGATATGGCAGGTTATTATGATGGATAATGCACACGAGCGTATGGTTTCCGAAGATAAGATTTTTGAAAATATGCGTCTGATGTATAAAGCTATGAAAACTGCAGATAATAATTATGATAAATCTCTTAAGTCACCAAGCCGGATGGCAGGTGGTGACGGAGAGCTGATGTATCAATATAACAAATCAGGCAGGAATATATGTGGAGATTTTGTAGGAATGGTTATGGAAAAAGCTCTTAAAATGGGAGAGTCTAATGCGTGTATGCGTAGAATAGTAGCTGCACCTACAGCGGGGTCTTGCGGAGTAATTCCAGCGGTATTTATATCATATGAAACATATTTTAAGGCACTTGAAGATGATATGGTTAAGGCGTTGCTGATTGCTTCAGGAATTGGAGCAGTTATAGCAGAAAATGCTTCTATAGCCGGGGCATCAGGAGGCTGTCAGGCAGAGATTGGAAGTGCAAGTGCAATGGCGGCGGCAGGGTTGACATTTCTTCAGGGAGGAGATAGCCTGCAGATAGTTAATTCGAGTGCATTGGCATTAAAGAGTATGTTAGGTCTTGCATGTGATCCGGTATGTGGACTTGTAGAAGTTCCTTGTATTAAAAGAAATGTTGCGGGAGCTATGAATGCAATAACGGCTGCACAGATGTCTATGGCAGGTATTAAAAGTGTAATATCACCAGATGAAGTTATTGATTCAATGCAGAGAATTGGTGCGGCAATGCCATCAAGTTTAAAAGAAACAGCCAGAGAAGGTCTTGCTATAACACCAACGGCAGAATTAATTAAAAGAGAGCTTGACAAAGTGACAGATTAATTATTATAATAATAACACAGGACAATAAATCATTAAAAAAGTATAAAAAATACAATTTTTCAGTTGCTATATTAAAAGTAACCTATTATAATATGTAAAAGTGTCAGGTAGATATTAATAATTGTTTTGCATATTGATATTTAACTGATGAGAAAGATTTTATTATTTAATGTTAATTTAGGTTAATTATTAATTGACAATATTTAATAAGATATTATAATAGATAGTGTCAGGTTATGATATTTGAAAGTTAGATGATGTTTGTTTGGTTATATTTTTGAGAACCTGATACTAAGTTTAATTTGGACGAAAGTATATTGGACAATCTCCAAAGCCAATATGCTTGACTATATTTCTATCCCCTCTACTCATCCCCGGTCACCCCAGACCGGGGAACTTTTTTATTTATAGAACACTTGCTGAATGGGATTAATTTATATCTAATAATACAGGAAAATATGTGCAAAAAGAGTAGAAAAATGTAGAACATTTATATTTATTTATGTTATAATACTTCAACGATATGAAATGATATATTCTATGTTATATAAGAAACTAGGAGGTTATGGTATGGAAGATACAACAAAGGTTGATGCTGAATCTACGATGCCTGAAGCAGATAGCGAGGAAGCTGTATCAGAAGTGGATAAGAAGGTAAAAGTTCCAAAGTCTAAAAGATTTGGAAAGAAGGAATCAGCTAAGCAGCCTGTAAAAGATAAATTGAAAGCTGACAAGCCTAAGGTTGTTAAGAGTAAGTCTAAGAAGTCAGTTAAGAATAAGGATATTTCTAATGATAATAACACATCGAATGAGTATAGACAGCCGGGACTTAAGATGAGTATTAAAGCAAGACTTATAGCTAGTTCTGTTCTTCCTACAGTTGTGGGTATTACAGTAGTGCTTATTATTGCAATTGTTAATATGTCAGCTGGTATGAATGCAGAGGCATCTAATGGACTTGTGCTTCTAGCAGAGGCAACAAAGTCAAGTTATGATAATACATATTCTGGTGATTGGCGTGTCGATAATAATGGTAACATTTTTAAAGGTGATACTAATCTTTCACAGAAGCAGGACGGAATTGATAAGTTTACAGATGATAATGATGCAAATATTGCAATCTTTTATGGTGTTGATTCCAAGGTAACATCATTAAGAGATTCTAATAATAAGAGAATGTTGAGCCTTAAAGCACCAGATTCAGTATGGGAAAAGGTTAAGACAGGAGAGACATATAAAGCAGATCATATCGATATTGATGGAGTTGATTATACAGGTGTATATCTTCCATTAAAGAATTATAACGGCAATATTGTGGGTATGTTATTTGCTGGAGAACCAAGAACAGCTATAACATCATTTATTATACAGAAGGTTATAGCACTTGTGGGAGTAACAATTATTGTTCTTTTAGTAATAGCAGTGATATCATTGATGCTTTCCAGAAAAATTGCTAATGCTTTAGTGACAGTCAACAGATTATTTGTTTCCCTGTCTAATGGTGATTTAACTATGAAGGTTGATCCTAATATGTTAAAGCGTAATGATGAGATTGGAGAGATGGCGGGTTCTGTACAGGCACTTATCAGCAAACTTAATGGTATTGTGACAGGACTTACAGAATCAGCAGATCAGTTATATAAGTCTGGAGATGAGATGGCGGCTACAGCGAGCCAGTCAAGTAAGGCTACAGAAGAAATATCAAGTGCAGTTGAAGATATATCAAAAGGAGCTGTGTCGCAGGCAGAGGAAATCCAGAATGCTTCATCATATATTGCTAATATGGGCAAGCTTATTGAGGATATTGTTGAGAAGGTATCTAATCTTACACAGGCGGCTAATGTTATGGGTAACGCAGGTGATACTTCAATGAATACTATGGTTGAGTTATCTGAGTCTAATGACCATACTACAGAAGCAGTTAATAAGATTGCAGATCAGATTGAGCTTACTAATGAATCGGTTGGCAAGATTGGAGAAGCAGCTGCATTCATTACTAATATAGCAGACCAGACAAGTCTTTTAGCACTAAATGCTTCAATCGAATCAGCAAGGGCTGGTGAAGCGGGAAAAGGATTTGCAGTTGTTGCATCTGAGATACAGAAGCTTGCATCACAGTCAGATGAAGCGGCTGGTGAGATTAAGCAGATAATTGAAAATCTTAAGCAGGAATCAGAAAAGACTGTTGAAGAGATGAATTCTACAAAGCTTCTTATTAATGAGCAGGTCGTTAAGCTTAATGCGACAAGGGACAGTTTTGTTGATGTTAGTGATGGCATTAATGTATCAAGACAGGAGACAGCAGCAATTGAGGTTAATGTAGGTTCCTGTGATGACGCAAGACAACAGGTTAATGACGTAATAGCTAATCTTTCCGCTATTTCTGAACAGAATGCTGCATCAGCTGAGGAAACAACAGCTTCAATGCAGGAGCTTACAGCTACAATTAGTATGCTTTCAACAACTGCTAATGATTTGATGAAGATATCAGAGAAGCTTAACTCAGAAATGAAGTTCTTTAAGATATAGTACATAAGCAGATATGTGAATTATAATCATCTGTTTAGTGCATAAATAATAAAAAATGCCGCATTAATGTGGATATTCCATAACTTGGAATATGTTACACATTAATGCGGTATTTTTTATTATAAGTATTATTGTATACAATAATGCTTATTTTATTGCATAATTAATCTAGTATATATTGTTATTAGTATTTTCATTGCGGTCAATTACTTCGCCGGTATCAGGATTAACAGAAATTCCATTTACTTCAAGATGTTCATCAATCTGGATAACGAGGCACTGCTTTCCGTCAATTACACGGGTTTCTACAAGGTCGGTTTTATCAGGATTGATTTTGATTACAACATCGGGTGTCTTTACTTCAAATTTTCTTGAAGGTGTGATATTGTTAGCGGCAAGTTTTCCATTTTCTCCAGCAGCCATCTCAAAATGTTCTTCAAAGTCAGCAAGCTTTTCTTCTTTTACGCCGCTTTTTTCAAGAATTTCCTTAACTTCAGTCTTATCAAGCATTACAGGAGCACTTGAAACAGCTTTGTGTTCATCAATTATTTCATTGAGGTTGTCGTGAATATTTTTAACAGTTTCATAGTTACAATCATCACCAAGTGTTTCAGTTACTAATGTATTGAAGGTTTCTTTCTGTACATTGGCTGGAAGTGGAATTTCACAGCTAAGTACATATGTAAGAAAATTCTGTTGGAAATCATCTATATCTTTACAGTGATACAGAATTTTTTCATCATCAGAACTCCGATTATTAAAGGCTGGGAAAAGAAATGCTATGTCAGGATTGTCAACCATATGGCTTTGAACCTGATTGTGGAAAGTCTTATCATTTTCAAAATATCCAAGCCCAGGTTTAGAGAGAGTAACCGGACAGATACAGCATAAAATGTAGTTATACACTTCATCAGAAGCGTCTTCCATAGCAATATTATCTGCAGTCATACCCGGAACATCATATGCCTGATTGATTACAAGAATTAAGTAGTTGCCAGGATAATAATAGTTGGCGATTATTTTATCATATAATTCATTGAGTTTATTCTCGTCTTTTAATTCGCTGTCTCTTAGCTCAAGCAGAAAATCGTGAGGCTGTTTATCGCCGTAGGCATCAAGAGTAAACTGCATATCAATAAGGTTACGTCCTGGTGTGCCAGAAAGACATTTTTTAAATATATCTATATATTTATGGCGTTCTTCCTCAGGAAGATTGAGGAATGTTTCATTAATAGTTGTGACTTTATTCTTCTCACCATCAACATAACATCCGCATAATTTAAGAATTCCACAGTCTTCTATATTGAATTGTGATTTGATTTCATTAATCTCTTTTCTTGTCATATTAATCCTCCATAAATGCCGGTGTATAGATAACGGCATACTAATTCAGTGCTTCTTATTGTATCATAATGCATTGAAAAATGTAATTAGTATTAGTTGAAATTTATCTAATTGAATATATAAAAAGTATATAAGTTTTAAAATATATATGTACAGTAAAAATATAGTGTGATATACTATAAATATATTAATTTGGTATAGATGTGAATACATTGTATAGTATATTTAATTTACATAGATTTTACATATAAGTTCGTTAAACTTTACATAACTACTATAATATAATGTCAGAAATTGCAAAACTATGAAGCAATTTATTGAAATATATCAAGAATGAAGATATTAGATAGTTGTTTAATGTACAATAGAAAATAATAAGTAACAAAGATAAAGATATAAGTGTAAAAAAAATTTTTACACGCGAGGTTGTGTCTGTGCGCACTAGACATAAGCTTGATATGTACAAAAATGTGTGCAGGAATGGAGATTAATATGAGAATAGGAATGTTGACAAGCGGTGGTGACTGTCAGGCACTTAATGCCGCTATGAGAGGTGTAGCTAAAAGTCTTTACAATAAAGTGGATGATGTTCAGATATATGGTTTTCTTGACGGGTACAGAGGACTTATTAATAATACATATAAGCTTATGGATATTAATGATTTTTCAGGGATATTAACTATAGGTGGAACCATACTTGGAACATCAAGAACACCATTTAAGAAGATTAATGAACCTGATGAGAATGGTAAGGACAAGGTTGAGGCAATGAAGCACACATATAAGGAGTTAGGGCTTGATTGTCTTGTAATATTGGGAGGTAATGGTACACATAAGACAGCCAATCTTTTATATAAAGAAGGACTTAATGTTGTAACACTTCCTAAGACGATTGATAATGATCTGGTTGGGACAGATGTAAGCTTTGGTTTCCAGTCAGCAGTTGATATAGCAACGAATACCATAGATTGTATACATACAACTGCGGCATCACACAGCCGGGTATTTATAGTTGAACTTATGGGACATAAGACAGGCTGGCTTACACTGCATGCGGGCATAGCAGGTGGATCTGATGTAATACTTATACCAGAGATACCATACGATTTAGATAAGGTTGTAGAAGCAATTAATAAAAGAATTAATGATAAAAAGCATTTTACAATTCTTGCAGTTGCAGAAGGTATAATATCCAAAGAGGAAATGTTATATAGTAAGAAAGAACTTAAAGAAGTAAGAAAGAAGGAGCATTATCCATCAGCAGCATACAGAATTGGTGCAGGTATTATGGATAGAACAGGTCAGGAAGTAAGGGTTACTGTACCAGGTCATGTACAAAGAGGTGGAAGCCCTTGTGCTTATGACAGGGTATTAGCTTCAAGGTTAGGAGCTAAAGCAGCAGAACTTATAATAAATAAAGAATATGGATATATGGTATGTGTCCGCAATAATCAGATAGATAAGATTGAATTAAATAAAGTTGCGGGCAGATTAAAGACTGTAGATCCACAGGCGGGAATAATTACAGAAGCAAAGGCGATGGGAATATGTTTTGGAGACTAGGATTTTGGAAGAAAGATAAAGAGGCTCATATGACTATTAATAATGATAACAATAAAGAAGTTAATAATAAGAAGAATATCAGTGATAATAAAGAGATGAATCAACCAGAGTTTAAAGAGATTAATTCAGATAACGCATATATTAATAAAGATGTATATCAGGCAGAGGTTAAGAATAATACTTCAGCCGATGAGGTTAAGAGTAATGTTTTAGTTGGTGAGATAAATGGCAGTGCTTTATTCGGAGATATTAAGAGCAACGCTTCAGGTGCTGATGTACCAAAGCCATATTTTGCTAACCGAGAGTTGTCTTGGCTTAAGTTCAATGAGAGAGTAATTGATGAGGCTGCGGATTTAAAAGTGCCTTTATGTGAGAGATTAACATTTGTATCTATATTTAATAGTAATCTTGATGAATTCTATATGGTAAGAGTTGGTTCATTATATGACCAGATGTTGCTTGCTAAGGGAAATAAGCACGATAAGAATGCAGGATTTGATAATAAGACACTTATGACAGCAAGAGAGCAGCTTGATGCTGTCTTTAGTGAGACAAGGGAATTACTGCATAAGAAAGATAAGATATATCAGCAGCTTATGTATAGATTTGAGGAGCAGGGAGTAAAGCTTATAAGTTTTAATGATGTTGAATATTCAGATGCTGTATATTTAGAGGAATATTTTAATAATTCAATTCTTCCTATATTATCACCACAGGTTATAAGCAAGAAGAATCCATTTCCATTTCTTAAGAATAAAGAAATATATGCAGTGGCACTTCTTGGTTCAAAGAACAATGACAAGATAGGTGTTGTTCCGTGCAGTAATGGTGTATTTGACAGACTTATTCCAATACCATCAGACAGTCATAAGTATATGCTTATTGAAGAACTTATACTGCATTTTCTTCCAAAGATATTTAAGAAATATAGTGTTAAGAGCAAGTCTTTGATTAGAATTATAAGAAATGCAGATATAGATATGGACGAAGCATTCTATGATGAAGAGATGGATTACAGGGATACTATGGAACAGCTAATTAAGGAAAGAAGGAAGCTGTGTCCTGTAAAGCTTGAATATTCAAGAGTGCTTGATGATAAAGTAATATCTGCTTTATGTAAGGAACTTAAGCTTGATAAGAAGCAGGTATTTTATTCTGAGTCACCTCTTGAGATGTCATTTATATCAAAGATACAGGATGACTTAAGAAGCAGGAGAGAATTGTTCTATGAAAGACGTGTACCACAGAATTCAAGTAATATTGATATTAAACAGCCGCTTATAGACCAGCTTGCAAAGAAGGATTTATTGCTCAGTTATCCATATGAGAGTATGCATCCATTAATAAGGCTTCTTAATGAAGCAGGAGGTGATGACAGGGTTCTGTCAATTAAGATGACATTATACCGTGTTGCCAAGAATTCGCAGATAGTAGAGGCACTTATTGATGCGGCTGAGAATGGCAAGGAGGTTGTTGTACTTGTTGAACTGAGGGCAAGATTTGATGAGGAGAATAATATTGAATGGTCACGCAGGCTTGAAGAAGCAGGCTGTAAGATTATATACGGAATAGACCATATCAAGGTTCATTCAAAGCTTTGTCTTATAACATATAAAGACGGAGAAGATTTTCGTTATATAACACATATTGGAACAGGTAATTTTAACGAAAAAACTGCCAAATTATATACAGATCTTGCTTTATTTACTTCAAGTGAAGCTATTGCCAAGGAGACAGCAGATGTATTCAATAATCTCGGACTTGGAGATGTTGTTGAAAATACAGAGCATTTGCTCGTTGCACCTAAGTGCTTACAGAATAAAATCCTTTCATTAATTGATGAGCAGATTGCTATTGCAAAAGAAGGAAAGGAAGCTTATATAGGAATAAAGATTAATTCGCTCACAGATAAGGTTATAATAGAGAAGCTTGTTGAGGCATCTATGAGCGGAGTAAAGATTGATATGATTATAAGAGGAATTAGCTGTATGGTTGCAGGAATAGCCGGATATACAGATAACATTACAATCACAAGTATTGTTGGTAGATTTCTTGAGCATTCAAGAATATATATATTCGGAAAGGGTGCAGATATGAAGATGTATATTTCCTCAGCTGATTTTATGACACGTAATACTCTTAAGAGGGTTGAAGTTGCTGGACCGGTATATGATGAAAGTATTAAAGAGCGTATATTACATATGTTTAAGATAATGCTTAAAGATAATGTCAAAGCAAGAATTATGGGAAGTGACGGCAACTATTACCATAAAGGTATTAAAGAAGGTGAAGAGTCGATTAACTCACAGGAATACTTTTATGATGAAGCGATAAAGGCATCAAGGTAATATGTGAGATTAATCAATAAAGAATATATAAAGTTATTAAGTTTTTCGTTTTTTCGTATTAAGACTTGCTGTAATGCTTGAATTTGCTTATATGAATACTGTATAATGTGCGTGGTAAGATAGTTTAATAATTAACAATTTCTAACAAACGGACTGTTAGGATAAAATCAGGCATGGAGGATTGACAGTAATGAAGCCGGGTAAGTTTTTTCATAATTTTTTTGGACATTTGCATACTATTAATACGCATAAGTTAGAGGTTATGAAGAATTGTTTTCGTGTGGGTCTGTATAAGCAGGGACTATTGCACGACTTATCCAAATATAGCTTTTCAGAGTTTATTCCAGGTGTAAAATATTATCAGGATGGTAACAGAAGTCCGAATAATGCACAGAGGGAAGCAGAGGGCTGTTCAACAGCGTGGCTTCATCATAAAGGAAGAAATAAGCACCACTATGAATACTGGATAGATTATCCAGCTAAAGGTGGTGATGGAAGTCTTATAGGAATGGAAATGCCTGTTAATTATGTTATTGAAATGTTTTGTGACAGGGTAGCTGCGAGTAAGATATATAATAAAGATAAGTATACAGATGCAGATTCTTTGAATTATTTTAAGAGAGGAATGGATCATTATATAATTAATCCTAATACTAAGAAATTATTGTATTCATTACTTGTTATGTTGTCAGAGAAAGGTGAAGATTATACATTTGCTTATATTAGAAGGAATATACTGCATAATGGATAATTGTGCTGTTGATAAAGCATTTTACAAGCGAATAGCAGGAAGGAACTTATAATAACTAATGGGTATTGAAGATTTTTTAAAACAGGAAGAACAGAGATTTATACGAGAAAATCTTATGTCAGATGAAGTTTTTGATTTTATAAGAGAGAATACAATGCCATTTAATGAACTTATGGCTTATTACAGATGTGCAATTATGGAAGTTGAGACTAAGTTCAAGGTTCTTAATGAGCAGTTTTCTTTACAGTATGACCGTAATCCTATAGAGACTATTAAGACAAGAATAAAGTCAACAGAAGGAATTATCAAGAAAGCTAACAAGAAGAATATTCCATTTACAATGGAATCAATTGAACAGAATATAAGGGATATTGCGGGAATAAGAGTAATATGTTCATTTACAGAGGACATATATATGCTTGCAGATTGTCTTTTACAGCAGGATGATATAACACTTATCGAGAAGAAGGACTATATCAAGAATCCTAAAGAGAGTGGTTATAGAAGTCTTCATCTTATTATTGAGATACCGATATTCTTACAGAATGAGAAACGAAGAATGAAGGTTGAAGTTCAGCTTAGGACTATTGCTATGGATTTTTGGGCAAGTGTTGAGCATAAGCTAAGATATAAGAAGAATATTCCAGACAGCGAAGCTGAAATACTTGCATTGGAATTATCAGATTGTGCTAACCAGCTTGCACAGTTAGATGATAAAATGGAACAGATTAAGAAACGAATTGTTGAGGCTGAGAAAGAATCAGCACCTAAGGGTGACAGGAAAAGACCTCTGCCAACAATTGGTGGGATGTTGATTAAGAATAGGATTAATGGGATAATTAAATAATTAGCGGTAGTATTACAAAATTATATTTAAAATCCCCAATATATATAATGACCATTATACTTATTATAGGTAAGTATAATGGTCATTTTTTATATTTAGCTAATAAGGAATTACGGATTAATATATTAATAATTAGAAGAAAAGTGTAATTATTGAAAATTACAAAAAATAGATATTGACAAATGATACAATATAATGTAATCTAATTACAACAGGTTAATAAAGTAATTTTAGAAAGGCACATAAATGGGAAGATTAGGAGATATAATAGAAATAGTTAGTGGATCACCGCAATTTAGGATAAATGAATCGCAGTTAGAAGAGGCACCAACATATGTTTTTTATGGACAACAAGAAATAGAGAATGATTTGGTAGGAATTGAAGTGAATAAAGAAAATCCTAAAACAATTCGTACTATGGATAATATAAGTAAATTAGATGCTGGTGATGTATTGTTTAGCCTGATTTCAGGTAAAACGACAATAGTAAGAGATATTCATCGAGGATATTTATATACACAGAATTATGTCAAGCTTTTGCCGGGAAATAGTATAGATAAGAAATACTTAGTTTATATATTGAATGAAAGTGAATATATAAAGAGGCAATGGCGAATTGGACTTCAGGGTTCATTTGTTTTAAAACATACAGTCGGGCAGCTTCGAGAACTTGAACTTCCTAAATTACATTCTTATGAGAAACAAAATATAATTGGAAATATTTATTTTGATCAGCTGCGTTTACAGGGATTGAAAAATAGAGTTGCAGATGCAGAAAGAATATTAACGTTTGAAAAATTAAAGGAGATTAAGTGAATATGGATGAAAATAAGTTTGAAACAGAATTAATCCAGTATATAACAACAGGAACTATAACAAATCCTGAAACATTAGAAGGAATTCCAGAATTTTCAACAGGTTTTTTGGGGAACAAAGTAATAAAGACAAAATTATGGAAGTATGAGAAAGATATAAAAACAACAGAGCAGCTTTGGAGTAATTTTAAAAAAATACTTGAGCAGCATAATCAAAATGTGTTAGAACATCCACTTAGTGTTGTAGAATTTAATCAAGTAAAAAAGATAATATGTGATTTACACACACCATATGAAGCAGGTCAGTTTCTTTATGGATTAAATGGAGTATCACAGATTGAAATAGATTTAGATGATGGAAGGCACGTTTTTCTTACGGTATTTGATCAGAAACAAATTGGTGCAGGAGATACGGTATATCAGGTTGTAAATCAGATAAGAAGACCAGCAATTATTAACGGAAAAAAGGATAAACGATTTGATACAACGCTTTTAATTAATGGATTACCTATTATTCAGATTGAAGAAAAAAGAGATACACACGATGTTAACGAAGCTTTGAATCAGATGCATCAGTATATTGATGAAGGACAGTATGGTGATATATTTTCTATGCTTCAAATTCTTATAGCAATGACACCTTATAATGTAAAATATATGGCAAATACAACTTCCGAAAATTTTAATAAAGATTTTGCATTTAATTGGCAACGCAAAGAAGATAATAGTATTGTAAGAGATTGGAAAGAATTTGCAGATTTGATGCTTTCAATTCCTATGGCACATCAAATGGCAACTAATTATATGATACTTGATGGTACACCTAATAAACAAACGTTAAAAGTTATGCGTCCGTATCAAGTATATGCAACGCAGGAAGTTATAAACGGTATTAAGAAAGCAGATTTTGAATTTGGAACTAATAAGATTGGTTATATTTGGCATACTACTGGATCAGGTAAGACAATCACATCATTTAAAACGGCTTGGCTGGCGAGCCGTATGCCGAAAATTGATAAAGTTGTTTTTGTTGTTGATCGTATTCAGTTAACAAAGCAGACCAATGAAAAGTATAAGGCATATGATCCAGATGCAAATGATGAATTTGATGGAATTGTACAGGATACAAATAATACTACAGATTTAAGCCGTAAGCTTAAATCAAGGTCAAATGGTATTATTGTAACTTCTGTACAGAAGTTAGAGACTCTTATAAAGAGAAAGACATTTAAAGCACCAGATAAGAATATTGTTTTTATTGTAGATGAGGCACACCGTTCTACGGGAGGAGAGTCATTTGAAGCCATACAAAAAGCATTTAAACACGCTGTATGGGTTGGATATACTGGAACGCCAATGTTTGATGAAACAACAACAGGACTTAGAACAGAAGATATATTTGGACCATTACTTCATGCTTATACAATTCGTGAAGCTATTGCAGATAGAAATGTTTTAGGATTTAAGGTTGATTTTGAGACCACAATCCCAGAGAAGGAGATGAAGAGCGATTATCTTCCAGCATTTTATAGAGAAAAGTATCCAGATTGGTCGGAAGAAAAAATTAAGGAAAAGATTGATAATCTATCACCTGAGGATATGGATGACGCAATCGGACCTAGTTTTTATGATGAAAATATGGATCATATAAAATTAGTAGTAAGAGATATTTTTGACAAGTGGAAGAATAGATCTAATGATGGAAGGTATAATGCACTTTTAACTACACGCGTAGGTACAGGTAAGGCAAGTACTCCAATGGCAATGATGTACTTTGATGAATTTAAAAGGGTAAATAAGGAGAGAGAGACTCAAGGATTATCAACGCTAAAGGTTGCCGTGACATTCAGTATTAATAATTCTAATAATGATAGTATGCTTGAAACAAATAAAGGACTTTATAGAGCTATAAAAGCATATAATGAAAAATTCAATACTAGTTTTGGAATGGATGATATATCAGGTTATACCCAAGATGTAATTTCAAGATTAAATAAAACGGCTAAAGATGGCAATTTTTTAGATTTAGTTATTGTTGTTGATCAGTTGCTTACAGGGTTTGATGCACAAGAATTAAATACATTATATGTAGATAGAACATTAAAAGGTGCTAATTTAATCCAGGCATATTCTAGAACAAATAGAATTGCAGATATGCAGGAAAAACCATGGGGGCGTATTGTAAATTATAGATGGCCTGCACAAAATGAGAAGCTTATGAATGAAGCCCTTGCAGTATATGCCAATAAAGATTCTGCGAAACTTTCTGATGAAGAAAGGAGAAGACAGAATGTAAAAGATGGCATTACAGCACCACAATTTAATGATGTACTTGTGGAAGTAAGAGATACAGTGCAAAAGATGTCAAGTTTAACAAATGGATTTGTACAGTTACCACCATCAGAAAAACAAAAAGATTATATGGTTGATCTGATTCGAAGCTACAATGTAGGTATGGCAAAACTTAAGCAGTATGTTTATGATCCTCAAAGTTCAGATGAAGAGGGATATGATTATAATAATCCAGATGAACTTATAAAAAAGGTTGGAATGACACCTAAGCAAGAAATTATGTTAACGACAGTTCTTACAAATGAACTTAAGTCATATATTTCTAAAAGTAAAGATATTCCGGTTTATCAGATAAAACTTAGAATGACACATATTAAGGATATTAAAGTAGACTATGATTATCTCACTGAGTTGGTCAATAAATTATTAAATGCTGTTCATAATGGTGATGAAAAAGAAGCAGATGAAACTAAGGAGAAAATTGATCAGTTTGCAAATGGATTAGAAGATCGTATTTATGCAACAAAAATTATAAATGCAGCAGATGCTATTAGGAAAGGTGAATATCCACCAAGTGGTTCTAATTTTGCATACCCTGCAAATTTAAAAGATTGCGAAAAAGTTATATTGGCAGCTAATACAGTAAGTATTGATCGTGTGTTTATTAACTTTCGTGGAAAGTGGGGGATAACAGATATAGTTACGAATGCAGGTATGAGAGAATTATTTAGTCGACATCATTATGGCAAACAGGATTTAGATGATACAGGAATAATAAGTGATATTATAAAGAAGGCAAGTACGGAATACAATAATATGGCGTTAGATGAAGAAATTCAAAATCTTTCAAAGATTAAGTATCGTAATGGCTTGAGAGAAGCAATATATAAATTAGCTGATGATATGTCAGAGAGATAAGAAAAGATATTTTTAAATATAGGGAGGAAAACATATGGATGAAAAAAAGAAAGTACCTAAGCTTAGATTTCCAGGATTTACAGACGATTGGGAACAGCGTAAGTTGGGTGATATTTTAAAATATGAACAACCTGGAGAATATATTGTAGATAGTACGAATTATGATGATAGCTATAACACACCTGTATTAACTGCAGGACAGACCTTTATTTTGGGATATACCAATGAAACAACAGGAATTAAAAATGCAAGTGAAAATAATCCTGTAATTATATTTGATGATTTTACTACATCATCACATTTCGTTGATTTTTCCTTTAAAATAAAGAGTTCTGCTATGAAATTACTTACTTTAATAGATGATATGGATGATATATATTGCATCAATAATATTCTTGAAAATATAGATTATGTGCCTGTATCTCACGAGCGACATTGGATTTCAATTTTTTCAAAATTTGATGTAATTGTTCCAAAAGATAAGGATGAACAGAAGAAAATTGGCGATTATTTTAGAAAACTTGACCACCTCATCACTCTTCATCAGCGAGAGTTCTAAGAATAATATAAATTGCATTTTATATAATAAGTATATATTGACATAATAGAAACGTGGTTTAGCAAAATATGCGTAACCACGTTTTCTTATAACTATTTATCCGCGTATGTAACATTGTTATGAATTGAGATTAGATAGTGCTCTCATTATTAAATCAATATCTTTACTTTCAAGTTCTTGAATTATGTGCAGGTATGTTTTTTGAGTTGTAGTTATATTAGAATGACCTAATCTTCTAGCAACGCTTGCTATTGATACACCAGCAAACAATAAAAGAGAGGCGTGAGTATGTCTTAGTCCGTGTATGGATATAACAGGTATATCAGCATTTTTACAATGACGTGCAAGTATACTGTTTACAGTTGAGTTATATATTTTTCCATTAATAAAAATAGGTTCATTTTCTGGTAATTGTTTCAATAATTCGGAAAACTGCATTACAGTCTGCCAGTCTAAAGGAATTTTTCGAATGGAAGATTTATTTTTAGTTGGAAGGAATCCGCCATTTCCTTTATAATCCCATGTTTTGGATACTGAAAGTGTCTGACGTGAGAAATCAAAATCATTAGGTGTAAGAGCTAATGCTTCTGAAAAACGCATTCCAGTTTTGGCAATCAATAGAATAAGCCAATCTATATTTACATCGGGACCAAGATTAAGATTGTCCAACAATTTATGTAGTTCATATTGGTTAAGATATTTTGGCTTTTTGATTCGAGGTGTTTTTCCCTTTATTATAGCTTTTCGGGTTGGATCTTTTTGAATAAGCCCTTCATCTACAGCATCGAGGATTGCACATTTAAGATGATGATGAAAATCCATAGTGGTCTGACGTTCATGAACTGCTGCATAGTCATTAAGAAGTTTCTGGTATGCAAATCGGTCAAGCTCACTTATAGTCAGATTTGGGATAAGTTTTTCAATCCAATGATGAGTCATATTATATTTATTCATAGTAACGGGTCGAATAGCGCCTTCTTTATAAATGGTAATCCATTGTCTATAGTAATCGCAAAATAAAATATCGTTGTTATTGATTATAGTTTTATTCATTGTATGTTCTCCTTCTGGTATTTATATATACGCTGATAAAAAGTGATAAGTAGATTAATAATAGAATATTTATTTATAGAAAACATCAATTTATATATATAAAAAATACCGGCCTATAATAGTTAGATTATCAATCATAACAATTATAGGTCGGTATTTGATTTCAAGACATTTTATATAAATTTCGTACAAATTATAATAATAATGTATAACTATATAAGCATATTAAGATATAGCCCTTTCCAGCTTATCAAAGTAGTCCTTCAAATTAATAACAGGCTGTGGCTTAGCATATTTGTAACCCTGAATATAATCAAAGCCTTTATCTATGCTGTAAGATGCCTGCTCTTCATTTTCAACACCTTCAATTAATAATACAAATCCCTGTTCCTTGAATACGCTTGTAAGGTGAGATACAATATCCGATACAGCGGAGTTATCAAGAGATTTGTAAAGCAGTGTTTTATCGAACTTGATTGTGTTAAATGGACAGCCAATTATTCTTTCAAGGTTAGAGTATCCAGTTCCGAAGTCATCAAGATAGAACTTGATACCGGACTCATTAAGCTTTTCCATATTGTGAATAACCATATTGAAATCATCAAACATAGCACTTTCTGTAAGTTCAAGACGGATATGTTCTGGCATAATATTATTGGAATTAATTATAGCCATAAGTTCATCAAAAAGATTACGATTAGATAATTCTGATGATGAACAATTGATAGTTATTGCATCAAAGTCATATTTCTTCTCAAATTCAGCTACAATCTTACATACCTTGTTAAGAATTATTCGCGTTAAAGTATGAATACAGTTATTCTTCTCAGCAATAGGTATGAACTTATCCGGATATATGATTGTTCCATCAAGTGAGAGGCGCATAAGTGCCTCGGCTGTTCTAAAGCTGTTGTTATTAACACTGAATATAGGCTGTGCATAGCATAATACACGTTCGTCATCAAGGTCATTCTTATTGCGGATATCAAGAAGAAGCTGTTCAATCTTGTATGCCTCGTGAAATTCCTTGTAATCCTTATCTGTAGCAAGATAACACTGATTGCCAGGTTCATTGGCAATTTTATTAAAAAGGTAGGCTGACATTGAGCTTAACTTATGTGTTGATGATACAACAGGATTGCTCTGGATAGCAGCTATTCTGTAGTTAATTGTGTAAGATGAAGCAGTCATATAATCAATTATTGCCATCTCCACATTATTGAGAAACTGCTTTATTTTGTTTTCATCCTTGATATATAAAATCATAGCAAATTCATCATTGGTAAATCGGTAAATATGAACCATATGATGAAGCTTTTCAATTCGTCTGCATACATTAGCGGCTGTTTCTTCAACTTTTTCATTATGAATAGCATAATTTACATTTTTAAGCTGAGGAAAGTTAAGGTATACAACGAGAAATTTACGTTTCATTGATACACTGTCTGTAAATCTTGCTTCAAAGGAGTGCATATTCTGACAGCCAATAAGTTCATCATATGGATTGCTGTGAAATAATATATAATATATTAAAAATGGTAATACATATGTGAGACTTGAAAATATTATATTGCTTGTCATAAATTGAACTGAAAGCATTATGAAATCTACTGGAATAAATATTAAAGCATATTTATTGACTACCTTTGGAATTGAATGTTTATTTAATAATATGGATAAAAGGCATATTAAACAGGTTATTATGCCAAAGATAGCATAAAAATTAATATAATATTCTAATGGCAGTAAACCATCAATTATATCCGGTAATTTACCAGATACTGCAAATGCAAAAACGGCAATAGCATAAGTACAGCCGAATGATAATACTTTTGATTGCAGATTTTTCGTGTGATGTAATGTCCTTGTTGAAAGAAGACATATATACACATAGAGCATCATTAGTAATGCAAGGTATTCTGCTAAAAATGCTAACGACAGGAATAATCTTAATTCTCTGTTAAACATATCGGTGTGAGCCTGGCTATAAAAAAATGCAAGCTGCGTGGCGATAGATATCATCGATAAAAGTATTCCATAATGAATGATTTGGTATGAACTCGTCTTTCTTGGATTGGAGTATAACATAAGAAATGTCAAAAATCCGGCCACAATTAAGCTGACAAGTTCAGCAGTTACGTTACAATTCCCTATAAACATATAAGTTTCCCCCTGATAGTATAAACTACAGGTATGTATTATACACGAAAATTATTGTTTATACAATTCGTAAAATAATTCAAATACAATCAAAATAATTCAATTCCAGACAAAATCGATAAATATTATTTAATAATGAAACTATATTTGTATGGATATATTAAACAGGGTATACAATTAAAATATTTTATTGTATAAATTATATAATAATGTGAACTTAAGAAAAATAAGAAAAATAGCTGATTAAATAATAAAGTGTATTAAACAGTAGTATTATGATAACTGTGTAATTAAGAATTAAGATTGGAGAAAAGATATGAGTAATATTTTATTAATAGAGGATAACGAAGCAATAATTATGGGGTTAGAATACCTTTTTACCAATAATGGTTATAATGTCAGGATTGCAAGAAGTGCATATCAGGCAAAGGAGATATTGGATAATGCAAAGGAAACTGAAAAATATAGAGCTTTAATTGGAGCTGGTGATGTATGGAACATAGATATTGTCATACTTGATGTAATGCTTCCTGATGGGGATGGCTTTTCGCTATGCAGAAAGATTAAAGCTGATGATATAGCACCGGTCATATTTCTTACAGCAAAAGATGAGGAGAAAGATGTTGTAATGGGGTTGGAGTTAGGTGCAGATGATTATGTTATAAAGCCATTCCGCAATATGGAACTTCTATCGAGAATTAAGAATGTGCTAAGAAGAAACCGGAGCGGCAATGAGCTTACATATGCTAATTTAAAGATGAATGTTGATATAAGAAAATTGTACAAGGAAGACAATGAAATTAAGCTTACAAAGCTTGAATTTGAGATATTAAAAATTTTGTTACAAAATCCTAAAAAAGTATTTACAAGGGAAGAAATACTATCACATATATGGGATTCAGCAGGTAACTTTGTAAATGATAATACACTTACAGTTACAATCAAAAGGCTTCGTGAGAAGATAGGCGATAAAGAAGGAAATATTATTGTGACGGTGAGGGGTGTAGGTTACAGATTGTCAGATTAGAGCAATCTGCAATATATTATATCAGCAGAATGGACAGAATATTATAATGTGTTAGAAAGAATATGAAAATATAATAACAGATTAGAATGAATATAATAACAGATTGGAGAAAATATGGGTGCATATAAGAATAAGCAGGCTGTTAAAAGTCTGTTATTAACAGGTGTAGTGCTGGTTGTCGGCGTAGTGGTATATATGTCATGGATAGGCTGGTATACTAATAAGTACAAGAATATGGAGAATACATATATAAGATGTATTATTGAAAATGTAATCAGCCAGTATCCGGACTTTGATATGGAAGAAATTGCGATTATATTAAATAAGTCCTACGGTGAACTTGAAAGCAGTACAACATCAGAAGAATTTTACAACATATTAAGAAAAAATGGAATAACAGATAATACATTTTATATTAAAGATATGAGTGACATAAGAAATGTCAATATAATAGTCAGCACTTTAATTATTGGTGTAATGTCGGTATTGTTTATTATATGTTTTTACATATATTTGAGGAGAAGAAAGAATGCCATCGTCCAATTGCAGGATTATATGGATAAAATATCACGCGGTAATTATGAGCTGGAAATAAATGATAATTCAGAAGATGAGCTTAGCAGTCTTAAGAATTCGTTATATAAAATTATGGTATATATGAAGGAACAGGCAGACTCAGCCAGAATAAAAAAGGTTATGTTAGCACAGTCGGTATCTGACATATCACACCAGTTAAAGACACCACTTACCTCAACTCAGATTCTATTGGATAATCTTAATGATAATCCTGATATGGAATATGCTACAAGGAAGAAATTCATATATGAAGCTTTAAATCAGGTTAATGGAATGAGCTGGATGATTGTGACTATGCTTAAGTTGTCAAGAATTGATGCGGGTGTGGTGGAGTTCAATAACGAGAACATTTCCATTAATAAGATTATAGAAGAAGCGGTAGGTAATCTTGAGGTTATAGCAGAAATTAAAGCTGTTAGTATAGACATATATGTTCATAATTCAAATACAGATAATATTCATAAAGTGTCAGATAATAAAGTAAATAAATTGAACAAATCGGACATCTATATAAATGGCGATTACAACTGGAACAGGGAAGCATTACAGAATATTATTAAAAATGCAATTGAACATAGTAGACATAAAGGTACTGTAAAGATAAATATAACAGATAATGATGTGTATACAGCAGTGTATATAACTAACAGAGGTGATAAACTGAGTGACCAACGACAGAAGCAGATATTTGAACGATATTACAGTGAAGCTAAATACGAAGATAACAGTATGGGAATAGGACTTCCTCTTGCTAAGGCAGTAATTGAGAAGCAGGGAGGATATATAAGTGTGGAGTCCGATGATGAAGAAACAGTATTTATAGTTAAATACATAAAATAAATGTCACCGAAATGTCATTTTATCTGTGTATATTGAGATATGTAATAAATCAATGCATATTTATAATCTATATTTACGACAGAAAGAGAGGCAGTATATGGAGATATTAAAGGTAGAACATCTTGTTAAACAATATGGCAAAGGTGACAATGCTGTACTTGCAGTAAATGACATTTCATTCAGCGTGGAACAAGGCGAGTTCGTAGCTATAGTGGGAAGTTCAGGAAGTGGTAAATCAACACTTCTTCACTTGCTTGGCGGTGTGGACAGACCTACAAGTGGAAAGGTATATATACAGGGTGAGGATATATATTCACTGAATAGTGATAAGATAGCGATATTCAGAAGAAGACAGGTAGGGCTTATATATCAGTTCTATAACCTTATACCAATTCTTAATGTTAAGGAAAATATTACTTTACCTTGTGAGCTTGATGGCAGGACACCAGATAAAAAAGAACTTTGTGATCTTATTAATACTCTTGGTTTAAAGGACAGGGTGTCACATCTGCCTAATCAGTTATCAGGTGGACAACAGCAGAGGGTATCAATTGGCAGGGCACTTATTAATCACCCGGCAATACTTCTTGCGGATGAGCCGACAGGAAATCTTGACTCACGCTCAAGTGATGAAATTGTAGAATTATTAAAACTCTCTAATCAGAAATATAATCAGACAATTGTAATGATTACCCACAATCTTGAAATTGCAAAGATTGCAGACAGAATATTACGAATTGAAGATGGCAGGCTTGTATAAAGATTATGAACAGGCACGAGTCTTATATAAATAGTTTCATAATTTTATAGGATTTTATAAGATATAGAATTATGTAAATTCATGAAACGGGCTGGAAAGGAGAGTTTATATGCAGATACTTAACAGGTTGACAATAAGGAATCTAAAGCTTAATAAAAAAAGAACAATTGTTACAATTATTGGTATTATACTTGCAACGGCACTTCTGACTGCGGTTGCAGCTATGGCGGTAAGTTTAAAAGAAAGCATAACGTTAAGAGCAAAGAAGGTAGATGGAGATTTTCATCTTCTCTTATATGATATGACTGATAAGGAAAAGGAGTCAGTTATTAATAACAGGCAGGTGGAAAGTTATTACGAAATGCACAAAGTTGGTTATGCAGTGCTTGACGGCTGTGTTAATGACAGTAAACCTTATGTTTATATTGAAGCACTTGATGGTGATACATTTGAAAAGGCAGAAATAAATGTAACATCAGGAAGACTTCCAGAAGATGACAGCGAAATAGTTATATCAAGTCATATTAAGACCAATGGTGGTGTTAAATATAATATTGGAGATGAGATTACATTTGATGTAGGCGACAGGACATATAATGGTAAAAAGCTTTATCAGAATGATGATTATAGAGAAGATGAGCTGCTTGATGTAAAGAAGACTAAGACGTATAAGGTTGTGGGAATATGTGACAGGCTTCCATATGGTGAAGAACCAAGAACTGCACCGGGTTATTCAGTCATTACATTTGCAAATAAGTCAGATACATCTTTGAATAAATCGGACATATATATCAGGTTTCATAAAAAGGTACTTAAAGACAGATATAATATAACTGCGGATATATTAGGTGTCGATAGAATTTTATTTAACAAGCAGTATTCAGGCAGCCCAACAGATGAAGAGGCAGAGATATTAAAGAACCAGCTTGATAAGGCACATTCATATTACATTAATAACAGTCTTATAAAGTATGAAGTGTTTTATGATTCAAGTGTTGCATTTGTATATAATATGGCGGCTGTTGTTATGGTTATAATTATTATAACTTCAGCGGTATGTATAAGTAACAGCTTTGCTATATCTATTAACCAGAAGACTAAACAGTACGGAATGTTAGCTTCAATTGGTGCTACGCCACGCCAGATTAGAAAAAATGTTTTTTTTGAAGCTGCGTTTATGGGTGTAATAGGTGTTGCAGCAGGCATAGTCGTGGGTCTGTCAGCAAGTTATATTCTTGTCATATTGAGTAACAAAATGCTTATTGATACATTAGAAATGAGCATTGTGTATGCACCATCTTTATTAGGAGTGCTTTTATCAATTGTACTTGCGATAGTTACGATTGTATTGTCGGCATTAGTACCAGCAATAAGGGCTTCGCGAATGTCACCAATAATGGCTATCAATCATAGTGAAGATATCAAGATAAAATCTAAGTCATTAAGGACACCGGAATTAGTCAGTAAAGTATGGGGTGAAGGAGGTGTCCTTGCCTATAAGAATATGAAGCGTAACAAGAGAAAATACAGGGTAATCACTATTTCTATTGCGCTTAGTGTAATGACATTTATTGCTTTATATGGATTTATGAGTTTATTAACAGATTCAGCCAACAGATACGCTAATGGCAATATAGATTTAAGGGTGTATATGTCTTCATATAAAAGTATGTCTGTAGATGAGGCTGATAAAAAAGTAAGTGATATTGTGAACAGGATAAATAATGAAACGAATATAACTGATTTTACATTTGCAAGAGGCTTTTATGCTTCATTAAAAGATGAACCAAAGTATAGTAGTGATTATAAGGAAGTAAATAAATATGAGGCAGGTTTATCAGAAAATACTGGTTACTATATAAGTATTATTTCATTAGGTAATGAAGAATATGAAAAGTATATTAAAAAGCTTGGTATAAGCAAGGAAACTGCACAGAGCGGAGGAATACTTGTAGATAATACATATCAGTACATTAATAATGGAAATAACGTAAAATATTTTAATGTATATGATGGTTATAAAGCTGGTGATGTATTAACTTATAGAATTGATACTTCAAACAGCAGTAAATCATTGGATAATAGTAAATCGTCAGATGATACAACATTTTACGATATAAAGATTGTGGCACTTAGCAATGAAAGGCCATTCGGATATGAAAATGCTTATACTTCTTATGGCTATCTTATTGTAAGTGATGATTATATGAATCAGTTTAATCCCGGGGATATTGATTGCAGTGTACTTCTTAATATTAACTGTGACGACCCTGATAAAGCACAGGATATACTTGTGAATGAATTTGATATTGGGAAGAATAACATAGTTAATGCGGCACAGGAAAGAAGAAACAATGAAAATCTAATTCTGACAATCAAGATATTCTTATATGGATTTATTGCTGTTGTTTCATTGATTGGAATTACAAATATATTTAATACTGTTACAACCGGAATGGAATTAAGAGGCAAAGAGTTTGCAATGCTTCAGTCGATAGGTATGACAAAGAGAGAATTTGATAAAATGATAAGGATGGAAAGTGTATTTTATGGAAGTAAAGCCCTTATAATTGGTGTAGTGTCAGGAACCCTGCTTTCTTATGTCATATATATAGCAGCAGGAGAGTCACAGTTAAGATATGTTTTTCCATTGCAGGCTATAGTTATTGCGGTTGTTGTTGTGATTATACTGCTTCTTGGAATTATGAAATATTCAATAGTCCAGATAAGAAAGCAGAATATTATAGAAACAATAAGAAATGAGAATATATAAATAAAAATATATAGATGTAAATATAAAATGCAGATATATAAATAAAAATATGTAGACGTGAATATATAGAAGAAAATATATAGATGTGAATATATAGATGTCAATATATAGAAGATGTATGAAAGAGTAATAAAAGTATTACTTTGACAGAAACCGCTGATTATAATATAATCTCTTATTGAAATACTACCATATTGGTAGGTTTAGTAATTAATAATTCAGAATGGAGATAAAGATGTTAAATCAGTTTTCAAGAACACAATTATTGCTAGGTGAAAGTGCAATGCAGGAACTAGCTAATAAGAGAGTTGCTGTATTTGGAATAGGCGGAGTAGGCGGTTATGCCTGTGAAGCACTTGTAAGAAGTGGCATAGGTGCATTTGACCTTATAGATGATGATAAAGTATGTCTTACTAATCTAAACAGACAGATTATAGCAACAAGAAAAACTGTTGGAAAGTATAAGACAGAGGTTATGAAAGAGAGAATGTTGGAGATTAATCCAAATGTTGATGTAAGAATTCATAATTGTTTCTTTCTTCCAGAAAATGCTGATGAATTTCCATTTGATGAGTATGACTATATAATTGATGCGGTAGATACTGTTACAGCTAAGATTTCAATTATTATGAAAGCAAATGAACTTGGAATTCCTGTTATAAGCAGTATGGGTGCTGGTAACAAGCTGGACCCGACAGCATTCAGGGTTGCAGATATATATAAGACAAGGGTGTGTCCTCTTGCGAAGGTTATGCGCCGTGAACTTAAGAAACGTGGCGTTAAGAAGCTTAAGGTTGTATATTCAGAAGAACAGCCAACAAGGCCAATCGAGGATATGTCGATAAGCTGTCGTACTAACTGCATATGCCCACCAGGAGCAGAACACAAATGTACAGAAAGACGTGATATTCCGGGAAGCGTGGCATTTGTGCCATCTGTTGTAGGGCTTATAATTGCTGGAGAGGTGATTAAGGATATCGCAGGGGTTAATGCAAAGTAGGACTTATAGGATAAAATATTTTGATAGAAACAGCAAAGTAATTAAAGTGATTACAATATTTAATAAATAAACTAAAAGAACCTGAATGATAATGATATCAAGTGGCAATTGATATGATTATCATTCAGGTTCTTTTTGGGAGAGTGATAACTACAAATTTAAGGGAGTAGGTAGTTATCTGTTTATGAAAAAGTTTATTGAAAGCAATGTCATATGTCTTTCAACAATGATTATATTAGAGGGAAAATGTGAACGTGATATGTAAAAGATGTGAGTAAAATGTGAATTATAAAAACAAAATATAAACTAATGCAATAAGACTGATTATATATTATAATAACGTATGTTTCATTAAAGAATATTTCATCAAAGAAGATTTTAGCATATTACGCTTAGTTAATATGAAAAATATATATTATATTAAAGTATAGTATAAAATAATACATTTTATTCGTATATACAATAAATAATTATCTATAAATAGCATAAAAGAGAGAAAAAGTGAGGGAAAGCGTGGAAAGGGAGAATATTTATAAAGGCAGTACATTTAATATGAAATGTCAGTATTGTGGGGCAGTGCTTAATCTGACCGATGAGGTGTGTCCGCATTGTGGCAGGAAGAATAGGGCAGGGGAAGCCTATAAAAAAGATTATGACAAATATCAGTCAAAAGTTAATACGGCGGAAAAATCAATAAGCGCACAGCAGCTGTATACAGTAAAAGTGCTTGTGCGTGGAGTGGCTATAGCGGTGCTTCTTGCAATGTTTATTGGTCTGGTGGTGTATATGCTTACACACGACTGGTATTTTATTAAGCAGAAAAATGCTGTTAGTGAATATGATACGGTGACAGCCACGTTAGACAGATATTGGGAGAATGAAGATTACTATGATTTCTTTAATTATAGTGACAGCATTAATATATCAGGCTGGTCAGATGGTCCGTATCTTGATTATCACCCACAGATAGAGGCTGCACAGATATACATATTTGTGAATAATTATATAAGTGAATATCTTGCCGCGGATAATATATTTTATAAGAATAAGGCACTGACAGATATTTGTGGTCTGCTGGATGAATTTTATGATTTGGATAACCTTCATTATATATATGGAAAGCTTGCGGTTGGAGATACGTCTGATGAGAAGGTAGAACAGATTTATAAGAATATGGATGCAATATTAAAGACATATTTTTATGTGAGTGATGAACAGGTGCAGGCTATAAGGACGGCGGATAGTACGCAAATCCAACTTATTATAGAAGAAAGTGTGAAAAATAAGTATGAATAATAAAATGAATGTGATATGTCCTTCGTGTGGCGCAGAATTTAATAAAAATCTCAGCCAGTGTCCATATTGTGGCAATTCCAATTATTATGGACAGGAAAAATCATATATGAAAGGACTGGCAGGACTTAGGCAAAGGCTGGCAGAACTTGCTGATATTAATAAAAAAATAATTGTAGAAGAGGCTGTAAAAGTGCTTGTCCTTGTACTGGCGGTTGTAATCATACTGGTGGCAGCTATATTTTCTGTAAAAGCAATTGACAGACACAACGAAAGCATTGCCGTTAATAATATAAGAAAAGAGATAATAGATGGAAGATAAGTATTATACAGAAAGTCATAAAAAAGCCATAGACAGGTATGATAAAGATTTCAATAATACAGAAAAGAATGTACATAATAAGGCGGACAGTAATTCAAAGAAAGCTTACGCATTTGCAATACCCGCAGTTGTTATTGCACTGCTTCTTATAGCATTTATTGGTATTGCATTAACTGGCTCTGTAAAAAAGGCTGTAAAGAAATCAGCAATAACGAATAATTATACAGAAATAAGTAATAAAATATATTCATATCTTGATAGCAGTAGTTATAAGGAATTATCGGATTATAGTGATGAGATAGATGCTCTTGATAATAAAGCATTTGATAAAGAATATTCGGTTCTTATGGGTGTAAGATATTATGTGTGGTCAGTGGGATTTATGAATACTAACGATAGTGATAATTATAATCTTACACAGTCAGATGTGTCTAATCTGGCATATTATCTTTCGCAGTTTTACTACTATACACAGTTATCGGCATATAAAGATAAAGAAGTAACTATGACATCAGACAATGAAAAGTATCTTAACAAAATGCGGGAAGATATGGGAGTACTGCTTAAGAAATATTATCACATTACAGATGAGGATTTAGAGGCTATTGATACATTTTCAAGCGCACGAATTGAGCAGTGCCTTATACAAAGAGGATAGATGTGAAAATGGATTTTTTATACGCAGGATTTATGTTTGTATACATTTGACACAAAGCCGATATGCGCAAAATGTGCGCAGGAATGAGGATTATTATGAAGAAAAGCAGATTAATTATTATGGATATAATTATTGTAATTCTTGTTGTTCTTAATGCTGCGATGATAATAGCGGTAGCAGAGAATTATAATGATGAGAACAGGACATATAATACACGCTGGTTTATGAACCTGTATAAGAATGATGAATATGGCAGGGCAGTAGATTATGCCAGCAGGGATAAGATTGTGATAGATAATATTCAGGACAATGAACTGGATGAAAGCATAGCGGTTGCAGAGTATTATAATGCGGAATTTTATAAAAATGTATATAAGACAATGGGAAATACGCAGAAGCTAAAGCAGATGGAGGAGCAGTCTGATATGGCATTAAAGAGAATGGGAAGCCTGTCAATATTAAAGCAGAAGATAGATAGTATAGTCAACGTACCTGACAGGCAGACTAAATAATAAAGTAATAGAATAATAAGGCAATAAAGTAACAATATAATGAGATATTGAAGATTATTATTGATAAATCTATGTATAATTATTAAAATAACAGATAGAAGTAATAAGGCATATATGCTGAATTAATAAATTAACCACGAGGTGCAAAAGGAGAACGATGGCAGATAATATAATAGAATTAAGACATATTAGTAAAGTATATAGTGATAATGGATTTAAGGCTGTAGACGATTTTAATCTTGAGGTAAAAAGAGGAGAGTTCGTCACTTTTCTTGGACCATCCGGATGTGGTAAGACTACTACATTAAGAATGATAGCAGGATTTGAGATGCCAACAAGTGGAGAGATACTTCTTAATGGAGAAGATATATCACAGCTTCCAGCTAACAAAAGGCCTATTAATACAGTATTCCAGAGATATGCTTTATTTCCACATATGAATATATATGACAATATAGCATTTGGACTTAAACTTAAAAAGCTGCCAAAAGAGGAGATTAGAAAGAAAGTAAAGAGAGTTCTTGATATAGTTGACCTTGAGGGGTTTGAGAATAGAAAGATATCTACCTTATCAGGTGGACAGCAGCAAAGAATTGCAATTGCAAGAGCCTTGGTTAATGAACCGGAAATCCTTATGCTTGATGAGCCGTTAGGTGCACTCGATTTGAAAATGCGTCAGGAAATGCAGCTTGAATTGAAGCATATGCACGATGAACTTGGAATTACATTTATATATGTAACACACGATCAGGAAGAAGCACTTACAATGTCTGATAAGATTGTTGTTCTTTCAGAAGGCAGGATACAGCAGATTGGTACGCCTGAGGATATATATAATGAGCCACAGAATGCGTTTGTAGCTGACTTTATCGGTGAAAGTAATATTTTCAAAGGTATTATGACAGGACATATGAAAGTAAGATTTTGCGGCGGTGAATTCATGGGAATGGACGATGTTGCAGAGGGTACTCTCGTTGATGTTGTTGTAAGACCGGAAGATGTAATTATAACTAAGCCGGAGGACGGAGTTGTTGAGGGTGAAGTTGTGTCGGTTATATTCAAGGGTATGCACTATGAGGTTACTGTTGAATCGGGCAAGTACGAGATGGTTATAAGAACGACAAAATGTTATTCTGTCGGTGAAAGAATTGGTATGAAGCTTGAGCCGGACGGAATTCATATTATGCTTGCTGAGGATCATACAACAAGCTTTGTTACTAATATTAATAGTGATTATACACTTGATTTTAATGGCAAGGTTATTAATTGCGATTTAACAAAGGTTATTCCTAAATCAAGTATGAAGGACAATGTTTTAGTTGATGAGAATAACGAGGCTGTTGATACAGATAAGTTAAAGGTTATGGTTTCAATCCAGCCATATGATATAAGAATGAGCGATAATGTGGATGAAGGTCTTGTATCTGGACATATTATCAACCTTATCTATAAGGGTGACCATTACAGCTATGTTATAAGAACAGAGTATGGACACGACCTTATTGTAGATGATGAGTATCTGTGGAATATGGACGATGCTGTAGGACTTATTATGCCAGAGGATAAAATGAAGTTTCAATTGAAAAAGTAGGTAAAGGGAAAGGAATTAATAAAGATGAATAATGTATTATCGCGTAAGCAGCTTGGAATTCCTTATGGAATATTTCTTTTATTATTTGTTGCAGCCCCTTTGCTTGTATTGATATATTATGCATTTACCAATGGACAGGGACAGTTTACAGTAAGTAATCTCTGTAATTTCTTTACAGATCCTAACACACTTGGAACATTGTGTTACAGTTTTGCACTGGCATTTGTTGTAACTATAGTGTGTCTTTTAATAGCGTATCCGGTTGCATACATACTTGCACAGAGCGAGATTAAAAGAAAAGCAGTTATTCTTATGCTTTTTGTGCTTCCAATGTGGATTAACTTTACACTTAGAATTACAGCACTTAAGGAAGTTCTTTCATTAATAGAAGGTAATCTTGCATTTTATCCTTTTATTAATACAGTTATTGGAATGACTTACGATTTTCTTCCATTTATGATACTTCCGTTGTATACAACATTATCGAAAATGGATAACAGCATTATAGAAGCGGCAAATGATCTGGGGGCTAATAATTTTCAGACATTTATAAGGATTATATTGCCATTATCTGTACCGGGAATTATAAGTGGAATATCAATGGTGTTCCTGCCAGCGATGACTAATTATGTAGTGCTTGATATGCTTTATAACAGTACATATATTATGGGTAGTCTTATAGGAAGCTATTTTAGTGCATACGACTGGAACAATGGTTCAATGATAGCACTTATACTTCTTATAATTATATGTATAATCAGTCTTATATCAGCAGACAGCGATAATGAAGGTTCAGGACGCAGGCTGTAGATATATGTGATGGGAAAGAGGACAGGTATGTTTAAAAAATGTGTTAAATATGCAATTATCGGTCTTGTACTTATATTTATGTATGTTCCGATTCTTATATTAGCAGTATATAGTTTTACAGATTCACCTAATATTGGGGCTATTCATTCATTTTCGTTCCATAATTATGTGACATTATTTACAACACCAGAGCTTATAGATATGATTATAGGTTCAATTGCACTTGCAATTGGAAGTGCGGTGCTTGCTACAATACTTGGAACAACAGGTGCAATTGGAGCATTTTATTCTAAGAAAAATGTTAATGGTACAATGTCAGTTCTTAACCAGATACCAGTTGTTAATGCCGATGTCGTGACAGGTTTTTCATTATGTATTCTTCTGGTTGTTGTATTCGGGGTAAGCAAGAATACTTATATTCCACTTGTAATAGGACATACAGTGCTTAGTGCACCATTTGTATATCTTGCGGTTGTTCCCAAGTTAAAGCAGATGGACCCAAGTCTTTATGAGGCTGCACTTGACCTTGGAGCAACACCGGGATATACGTTAATTCATATTATTATACCTCAGATTGCATCAGGTATTATATCAGGATTTGTTATGGCAGTTACTTTATCACTTGATGATTATTTTGTGGCGACTTATACGAAACCGGCAACATTTGATACAATAAGTACATATGTTGTTAATGCAACAAAGGGTTCGCAGACTAATATTAGGACTGCATTATGGGCATTATCGACAATTATATTCCTGATTGTAGTTATAGTTGAAGTTGTTATGAATTTTGCACCTATAAAGAATGAAGCCCAGAAGGAGAAACATTAATGAATAAAAATGTGATTATAGATATTACATCTTATATCAGACATTTGACTAAAATGGTTATAAAAGTTTCGCTTGCTATGATTTTGGCTGTTGAAATGCTGTCTGGAAGTATAACAGGAGTGTGGAAAGGATTTAATTCTACTAAAGCAGAGGCGGCAGATAACGATACAATTACACTTAGAATATGTAACTGGGAAGAGTATATAGATGAAGGCGGCTGGAACGCTGATGAAACAATAGATCTTGAGAGCACAGATATCAGGGGCGATAATTCTATGGTTGATGATTTTGCTGAATGGTATTATAAGACATATGGCAAGAAGGTTAATGTCGAATATAGCTGTCTTGGAACTAATGAAGAACTTTACAATATGCTTACATTAGGTGATGAGTACGATTTAATATGTCCTTCAGAATATATGTTTATGAAGCTTATGACTGAGGGCTGGCTTGAACCATTTTCTGATGAATTCTACGACACAGGAATCAAAGAGAATTATTATGCAAAAGGTGTTTCACCATTTATAAAGCAGACTTTTGATAATAATACAATCAATGGTGAACCTTGGAGTAAATATGCTGCTGGATATATGTGGGGTGTTACAGGTATTATATATAATCCAGAAGATGTTACAAAACAAGAGGCATCGACATGGAAGATTATTAATAATGATAAGTTCAGACGTATGATTACTGTTAAGGATAATGTAAGAGATACTATGTTTGCGGCAATTGGTGCAATCAAGTCTGATAAGTTAAGGTCACAGGATTTTATCAGGCAGGCAGATTATACTGATAAGCTGGCAGAGGAGATGAATGACACATCAAAGGATACAGTTGATGAAGTATTAGAATATCTTCAGCAGGTTAAAGATAATGTATATTCATTTGAAACTGACAGTGGTAAGATTGATGCTATTACAGGTAAGATCAGTGCTGGCTATCAGTGGTCAGGTGATGCTGTATACATAATGCAGCAGGCAGAAGCTAATGATGTCGAGCTTAATTTTGCTATTCCAGAAGAATGTACTAATATGTATTTTGATGGCTGGGCGATGTTAAAATCAGGAATTAATGGCAATTCAGAAAAGAAGAAGGCAGCAGAAGCATTTGTTAATTTCGTATCTATGCCAGAAAATGTAGTAAGAAATATGTACTATATTGGCTATACATCAGTTATATCAGGTGGTCAGAGTCCTGTTATATATGATTATTTAAAATGGAATTATGGTCTTGAGTCACTTATGGAAGAGGATGATACAATAAGTGAGGCTGATGCAATAGATTATTCTTTAGGATATTTCTTCTCAGGAGTATCTAATGATTCAAGATATATATTAAGAACATCTAAGGCGCAGACAGAAGGAATGCTGTCAGCACAGTATCCAACGGAAGAAGTAATGCATAGAAGTGCTATTATGCAGTATTTTGATAATGACGAAACAGCGAGAATTAATCAGATGTGGATAAATGTAAGATGTTTTAATATTCATAATGTACCAGTCTGGGTATGGATTGCCGCAGCCGCTGCTATCGTAGCTGTTATAGCACTAAGAATTGTGGATGTCATAAGACATAAGAAAATATAGATGTATAGGATATTCTTATAGAGAATATTATAAAAATTATTATAAAAACAGAGAATAGAAAGTTGTATATTGGAGGAAAAGCTCCGATTATACTTTATATTCTCTGTTTTGATTTTATTATTATGCAACATCTTGAAAGATATTGTGTGGTGTGACAGGGTAGTTATAATTTTAAGAAAAATGCACTATATCCCGGTAATTCCAATCCATTATTTAACTGTATTTCTCTATCGGTTATAAGGTCATATGCTTTGTCACAGCCCATATTAAATGAGGCAGAATAATTGTAGTCAGCGGCATTTATTGCAACAAGTACACGCTCACCCCGCCACTCTCTTAAGAATACGCATTGTTCATTAGTGAGGACTATAGATGAGAAGTTACCATATTGTAATGCTGGTGATGTCTTTTTAGCATTGGCAAGCTTTGCAATCCAGTCAGATAATTCATTAAAGACAGGTATGTCAAAACAGGTTCTTAAGGCAGGGTCACCATCTTCTTTACGTCCAGTTGCACCCCATTCACTTCCGTAATATACACAAGGTATTCCTGGCATACCAAAAGCAAGAGCATATATTAAAGGAAGGTGACGGATGTTATTCAGTATGCTTGCAACTCTTGTGACATCGTGATTATCAACAAAAGATAGTAAATGCTTACCTTTGTATAGTGTCCAGTTCTCAGGTCCGAACTGTCTTAAAAGTGAATGGTTAATTTCAAACATATTCATTGAATTAAAGCTTGAATAAAGACCTTTGTAGCACTCATAATTAGTAACTGAATGAAGCATTTCGTCGTTCATAATCTGGTTATAATCGCCGTGCAGTGTTTCTCCTAACAGGAAAAAGTCTGGTTTTAAGCTGTCACAGAAGCTTCTTAATCTTTTAAGAAAATCGTGATTGAGGCAGTAAGCAACATCAAGTCTTAAGCCGTCAATATCAAATTCCGTAACCCAGCCTTTGATAGCATTAAAAATATGCTGTATAACATCTTCATTATACAGGTTAAGCTTTACAAGGTCATAACAGCCTTCCCAGCCCTCATACCAGAGCCCGTCATTATAATTAGAATTACCATTAAAATCTATTCTTGCAAACCAGTTGATATAAGGGGAACTTTCCCTGTTCTTTAACACATCCTGAAAAGCCCAGAAGCCTCTGCCAACATGATTAAATACGCCGTCAAGAACAACCTTTATTCCTTCATTATGAAGATTATAGCACACGTTGGCAAAATCTTTATTAGTACCAAGCCTTGTGTCTATCTTTGTATAATCTCTTGTATTATATCCGTGAGTGTCAGATTCAAACACAGGAGAAAAATATATAGCATCAGCACCTAATCTTTTAATATGTGGTATCCAGTCATTAACCTTTAAAATGCGGTGGTTAAGCACACCATCATTCTCAAAGGGTGCTCCTGAAAACCCAAGAGGATATATTTGATAAAAAACACTTTCGTAAGCCCACATAGCAGCCTCCATTTATATATTTATATATATATTAATCGGCATTTTCTTCTTTATCAACAACCTTAATAATATTCTTTTTCCACATTATTCTGGATGAAATTATAGCAACTTACAATACAAAAGAATAATCGTTTATACATTGTCAGTTATATATTTTTTTGATATAATAATTATAATTTTATTATGGTAGAGTGTAAAAGTTAAATCATTACTGATATGCTTAGATTATGTATTGAAAATATGCATAGCAGTCAGGATGGATTAAACATAACAGCCAACGGATAATACAGCATACTGAACGGAGAAAAGCCTATGAAGAAAAATAAGTGGTATACAATAAGCGTGTTTATAATAATATGTGTATTGCTGAATCTGGCAGGAAAGTGTATTGCTGGGTATTTCAGGCTTCCATTATGGCTTGATTCACTAGGTACAGTTGCGGCCACTTATGTATGCGGACCGGTATGCGGTGTTATCGTTGGAGTTACTCTCAATATTCTTTATTCTATAATATATTCGTGGACATATGCCTGTTATGCCATAGTAAGTGTTTCTATAGCAGTTGTTGCTGGAATTTGCATAAGTAAGGATTATATGAAAACACTGCTTGGTGCACTGACATCAAGCTTTTATATTGCACTTGTTTCGTGTTCTATTTCCGTGATTTTTAATTATATGTTTTTTAATGGTTATACCAATAATATATGGGGTGATGGAGTTATTGAGTCGCTTTTAGGAATAGGATTTAATGATTTATTAAGTCACGTTGCAGGACAATTTTATATTGATTTTCCTGATAAGATCATAACTGTGCTTGCACTCTATATATTTGTAAGGTATGACAAGGGAAAGAACAGATTTGATAAAAGGATAATGACAGCCTGTATATATATCGGGATAGCTGCTATGGCAGCAGTACAGCTTATAGAAGTTAATACACCTAAGTGCGTGTATGCAGCTTCTGATAACAGTAGGAATAACCAGAATAATATAGAAGAAACACCGGATTATAATACTTATCTGCAGACAGTTTACGGAAGAGAAAACGGAATACCAGGCGGCTGTGCCAATGATATAGCACAGACTAATGATGGAATACTATGGATAGGAACCTATGGTGGTTTATACAGGTATAATGGTACAGAGTTTAAATGGGTGGATGAATATGCCTCTGTTAAGACTGTAAACTGTCTGTATAAAGATGAAGAGGGCAGATTATGGATAGGAACCAATGATGGCGGCGTATCGATAATGATTGATGAAACAATCATAAATGTTGTATCAGAAAAGGAGGGATTATCAGCTGATTCCGTAAAGTGTATAACACAGGGTTCTGATGGTGATTACTATATTGGTACGACAGGTGCTATGTCAATAGTTTCTCTTGCAGATGGATTAACAGTTAAAAGCTATATAGATGATATAAAATATGCTGTAAGTGCAGACTCTGATAAGAATGGTAACATAGCAGTTGTCAGCGATAATGGACAGCTAAGTATTGTAAAAAATGCAGCAGTTATTTCAGAATATAGTGCATCAGATGGTGGAAGATATACAACGTGTTCATTTGATGATGCGGGTATGCTTTATGTGGGAACATCAAAAGGAAATATAGATAAATATGAATATGATTTATATAATAACGCTTATGTACTTAAGGAAAGTGTAAGCTGTAATGAGCTTAATAATATTAAAGAAATATATTTTGTAGATAACACATTAACAGAAAATGGCACACTTTTTGTATGTGCAGATAATGGTACAGGATATTATGACAGTCAGAATCAATTTATAAACATTGATACAGGCAGCTTTAATAATTCAATAGATCATATGACAGCAGATTATCAGGGAAATCTCTGGTTTACATCATCAAGACTTGGGCTGTTAAGATTAAGCAGATCAGCGTTTACACAGCTTAATTATGAACATACCGATGAAAAGCTGGTTGTAAACACTGTGACAATGTGGAATGGAAATTATTATATAGGTACAGATAGTGGAATTGCCGTTTCATACGCAGCTGCAGGTAGTATTTTGGCTAATGGTGATTATATTCAAAAGCAGGACAGCTCTGTGAATGAGCTTGTGAATAAACTTGTAAAAGAGCTTGATAACGTAAGAATAAGGTGCATAACAACGGACAGTAAAAATAATATGTGGATATGCACAACAGGCAAAGGAATATATGAGGTTACATATAGTGGTGAAATTATAAGATATGATGAGAATAACGGACTAAGTGGAAACAGATACAGGACTATAACAGAGTTAAGTGATAATACAATGCTTGCAGCAGGTGATACAGGACTTAGTTATATTGTAGATGAAGCTGTCATTGGCAATATAGGTTATTCTATGAAAAACAGTAAGGTTTTATGTACACTTGAAACAGATATACAAGATTATGGAAGAGTTATACTTGCAGGAACAGATGGCAATGGAATAGAAGTTATTAGTGATGGAAGAGTAATAGATAATTATGATAAGGATGATGGTCTTAGCTCAGCGGTTATATTAAGAATGGTAAAGGATGCTTCTGGCGAGGGTTTATTCATAGTAACAAGTAACAGTCTGTGTTATATGGATAAGACAGGCATTATAAGAATATTGGATAATTTTCCTTACTATAATAATTACAATGTAGTTAATGGGAACAATGATAATCTTTTTGTGCTGGGCTCAGCCGGAATATATGTTGTTGATAAGAGTGCCTTACTTTCTGGAAAAGAACTTGATTATAAGCTGCTTAATGGGGATTGCGGACTTGAAAATGCATTAACACCAAATGCATGGGATTATATTGATGTGAATAATAATCTGTACATGTCAACAGATGATGGTGTAATGATAGTCAATCTCAATGATTATAGTGCCAGAATAAGATCATATCGTATACAGATGAAGTCTGTAAAGGTAGATGGAGAAAGTCTCAGGGTAAAAAGAGGGGAAGAACTTTATATTGATAGTAAAGCACAGATGATAGAGATGTTCCCTGAGATTATAAATTATTCTGTTAATACTCCTTATGTAAGCATATATCTGGAAGGGTATGATGCTGAACCAAGGATAATATTACAAAGTGATCTGACTAATATAATATATATGAACATACCTGTAGGCACATATACATTTCATTTGTCAGTTCTTGATGAAAATGGCAGGGTACCAATATCTGAAAACACATATACAATTATCAAGGAAGCTAAGATATATGACTATTGGTGGTTTAAGGTGTATATGGTCGGAATATTTGCACTTATAGTTGCATATCTTACGTGGATATTATTCCATACACAGATTAAAAGAACCCTTGATTTTCAGAAGAAAGAGCTCGAATTTGTAAAGAAACAGCTTGAGATGGGGAACGAAACAGTTCTTACTATTGCAAGGACTGTTGATGCAAAGGATGTTAATACAAGCCAACATTCACTAAGAGTATCTGAGTATTCAGTTATGATAGCAAAGGAGCTTGGATATAGTGATGAAGAATGTGAAAACCTTAGAAAAGCGGCATTGCTTCACGATATAGGAAAGATAGGTATTCCAGACAGAATACTTAACAAACCGGAAAGACTTACAGATGAAGAGTATGCCATTATGAAATCACATGTTGAAAAAGGAGCAGAAATACTTAAAAGCTTTACTCTTGTAAATCACGTTGAGGAAGGAGCACTTTATCATCATGAGAGATATGATGGAAAAGGATATATGCATGGTCTTAAGGGTGAAGAGATACCTCTTAATGCAAGGATTATCGGAATAGCGGATGCATTTGATGCTATGACGGCTAACAGGGTGTATAGAAAGAAGCTTGATAAGGACTATGTTTTAGGGGAAATACGAAGAGGCAGCGGCACACAGTTTGACCCGGAGCTTGTGGATATTATGCTTAGACTTATTGATAGTGGCAGGATAGACATTGATAATCTGTATAAGGATGGTGAAGCAGATGAAGATAAGTAATATTAAGAAAATATCCGGCAGGGTATTGTCTTATATAGTAAGCAGGGAGAGTATCATAACTCTTATAACATGTGTTGCAGTAAGCATCATCATAGGTGCCTGTATGGTTTATTCAAGAAAAGATGAAGATAAGAGCATCAAGGTAGGGATAATATATGTAGGTGATGCAAGTACTGCATATACAGACAATTTCATAGAGGCACTTGCTGACATTAAGGAAGAGTATGGCGATAAGGTAGAAGTTATGCATATGTATAATGTTGCCGAGGGAACAGAAAGAGAATATCTTGAAAGACTTGTAAATGCAGGCTGTAATCTGATATTTTCTACAAGCTATAACTATGGTGAAACAACTAAGGAGCTGGCTGGCAGGTATCCAGATGTGCAGTTTTGCATGGCAACCTGCTCTAATGCTAATGAGGAGCCATACTATGCTAATTATCATACATTTATGGGTGCCATATATGAAGGAAGATATGCAGCAGGAGTCGCGGCAGGCATAAAACTGAAGGAGCTTATATCAGAAGGGATAATAACAGAAAATGAGGCTAAGATAGGATATGTTGCAGCGTATCCTAATGCGGAGGTTATATCAGGGTATACAGCCTTTTTGCTTGGAGCAAGATCAGTTGTGGGGAATACTACCATGACGGTAAAGTACACATATAAGTGGAATGATTATCGTACTGAAAAGAAGTATGCAAGAGAACTCATAAATGAGAAGTGTGTTATTATATCACAGCATTCAGATACAGCAGGACCAGCGACTGCCTGTGAGGAAACATCCTCAGATGTACCTGTTTTTAATGTGAGCTATAACCAGAGTATGTTTGATGTAGCACCAACTACATATCTTACGGGGTGTAAGATTAACTGGAAGCCATATATGAAGGCTGCCGTTGATGCAGTTCTTAATGGAAAGGTGGTAGAAAAGAACATCAGAGGTAATATACATGGTAATGATGTGGGAGCCGGCTTTGATGAAGGCTGGGTTTCAATGCTTGAGTTTAATGATATTGTTGTGGCAGATGGCACTAAGGAAATGGTAGCAGATGTTATCGAGCAGTTTAAGAAGGATAGGCTTACTGTGTTTAAAGGTGACTACATAGGCGTAAATACTGACAATCCAAATGATATCATAGACCTTAGTGAAGGCTTTGTGGAAAATAAAGACAGCTCAGCACCATCGTTTAACTATATATTAAAGGACATTATTACGATAGAGTAAAAATACATTATTACGCATTATTACAATAGTACATTATTACGACATTATTACAATAGAGTAAAAACACTTGACTGTACAGCTTTTTATATGATAGAATATGCAGGCTTTAAATGGTTTTATTGGAAACGAAACATCCTCCTGGATGATAACGAACAACACATTGAGTTAAGTTATCATTAAGGAGGATTTTTTTTATGCCAAAAAACAAATTTCAGGACGTAGTATTCACAATTATTATGGCAGCTATTATGGTGTACGGGATGGTTGTTTATAATATAGCTCTTAACACAGGAACAGTTGATGGAACAACTTTTATTGCAGCATTACACGAGTTACCAATAATGGTGCCAGTTGCTTTCATTCTTGAGTTCTTTATAGTTGGAAGGCTGGCAAGGCTGCTGGCATTTACTGTTATGAAGCCAACAGACAGACCACAGTTTATCACATATGCAATATCTATATGCATATGCTGTATTATGTGTCCTGTTATGAGTCTTGTTGCAACAATACTTTTTAAGGAACCATCTTTTGGTATGTGGGTTAAGACATGGGCTATGAATTTCCCTATGGCAATACTTTATCAGATGTTTTACTGTGGACCATTTGTACGTCTTATCTTCAGAGCAATATTTGAAAGAAAAGACAGCAGGCAGAAAGAAGCCATAGAAGCATAATTCCTGCTGCGTTAGTACAGCATTTATTGAGATATTTAGTCTGGTGATATTATCCAAGGTATGAGAAAAGCATAACTACTATGCCTAGTATAACAAGTATGACTCCTGTTGCACGGTTAAGTGTTTCAGGAGTAGCTTTGTTTGCAAAGATAGCTGCTATTCTTGCCCATATAAGTGTAAATACGATACATAATAGCCACACAGTTATATCAGGTATTCCACCAATCGCAAAGTGTGATACAGCGCCGGTGAGTGCTGTAAAAGTCATAATAAATACACTAGTTCCGACAGCAGTTTTCAGCTCATATCCAAGAACAGAGGTAAGTATAAGCAGCATCATCATACCACCGCCGGCACCGATGAAGCCACATATAAAGCCGATTAATACGCCGCATACAACTGATTGTATGGCACGTTTCTTAGCAGACACACCCTCCATGGCTTCCTTTGTAGTCATAACAGGTCTTATGATGAATTTAATTCCAAGAAGAAATGTCATAAATACAGAGAAGCTGCCCATTGTAGCTGATGGAACAAGGCTTGATACATAGCTTCCTACAACAGTGAATATAAGAACACTGACCATCATAATAAGTCCGTTTTTAATGTCTAGATTCTTGTTTTTTCCATATGTATATGCTGATATGGCACTGGCAAGCACATCAGAAGAAAGTGCAATGCCGACAGCCATATAAGGATCCATTCCTAAAAATGTAATGAGCATAGGGCTGATTACAGCAGCGGCACTCATACCGGCAAATCCAGTACCAAGACCGGCACCCATACCTGCAAAAAAAGTTACAATAATAGTTAAAAATAATGATGACATAATTTATATACCTCCTTGTTTTGCGAAGCAAAATGCGACTGCCCATGCAGGAGCAGAGGTATTTACCTCCTTGTTTTGCAAAGCAAAATGCGACTGCTCATGCAGGAGCAGAGGTATTTACCTCTTTTCTGTGCACAATTCTAATAAAAATAGTTTGGTGTCAGGTGCACACCGACCCTAGTTGTCTTCAAGTATCTTATCAAGATTAGCTTCTATCTGTTTCATACCCGAAAAAAAAGCCTCTTTAGTGGCAGTGTCCATATTATCAAAAAGATGTTCAAGAAAATCTTTCTGTAAAACCTGACCTTCTTTAATTATTTTCTCTGCCGCAGGTGTGCATATGAGCTGTGTTTTCCTTCTGTCACCTTTGGTTTCTTTTCGTATGATATAACCATCACACACAAGCCTGTCAACATTGACAGAAACAAGATTAGCTTTGATTTTTCTTACCTCCACAATATCTCTTGCAGTTGTATATTCTGGATTATTTGCAAGAAACATAAGAATATCGAAAGCTGTCTGTGGAAGATTAAACTTATGTAAAAGCGGTTTGCATACTGAGTTATATGCAAGATTGATTTTTTGTGCGAATTCAATTCCTGAGTTCATAAGAGAGCCAGCCTCCTTGTAGTTAAATATAAATTACAAAAATGAATAGTTCAAATTTGAAGTATTATAACACGTTTATATTGATAAGTAAAGAGTGTAAATGCAGTTTTAGTTTTGCTTTATTTATTAGCTTTTTAATGTTTTTTATCTTCAATATAGTGCATTTCATAATGACGGGTGCTATACTTACTTACAACAAAAATATGCGCACACCTGACACAGACTCGATATGCGTAAAAACACGCAGAAATGGAGACTAGTGTGAAAAATAAGATTTTTCACACGCAAGAATGGAGGATTATTATGAAAATATTTTTTTATGCCCTTAGGGAATATGATGAGAAGAAATATGTTGAGAAATTCGCAGAGCAGTATTCATTTGAGTATGGTTTTACATCAGATTATCCTTCAATGGATAATGTAGAACTGGCTGAAGGCTATGATGCAATATCAATAATAACCAATCCCATGTACCCAGAAATACTTGATGCATTTCACAAGAAGGGAGTTAAGTACATATCAACAAGAAGTATAGGTTATGAGCATATTGATATTAAGTATGCACATTCAATAGGTATGAGAGCAGCCCACGTAGTGTATTCACCAAATAGTGTTGCGAATTATGTGATTATGCTTATGCTTATGGCCTGCCGCAATATGCCTTGGATAATGAAAAAAGCGGATTGTCAGGACTATTCATTAAAGGGAAAAGTCGGAAAAGAATTATCAACATCAACAGTCGGAGTAATAGGAACGGGTAATATAGGTAAGACGGTGGTTAAGCATTTATCTGGCTTTGGATGCCGTATATTAGCATATTCCTGTTATGAGGATGAAGAGGTAAAGAAGTATGCAGAGTACATAAGCTTTGATGAGCTTCTTACGAATTCAGATATTATAACATTACACGTTCCTGGAAATGCTGAAAATACACATCTTATTGATGAGGCAGCATTTAAGAAAATGAAGGATGGAGTAATAATAGTCAATACAGCCAGAGGACTTATAGTGGATACACAGGCTCTTATAGCAGCATTAAAGAGTGGAAAGGTAGGTTTTGCTGCACTAGATACTTTCGAGGGAGAGGCAGGCTTATACTATCTTAATAAGGAAACTGAAAAGCTTGATAATGATAATATGGCAGTTTTAAAGAGCTTTTCTAATGTAATACTCTCACCTCATATGGCATTCTATACAGAGCAGGCGGTGTCCGATATGGTTGAGAATTCAATAAAGGGAATACTAGGCTTGGAAAATGGTGACAATAGTCTGGAGGTTATGTAGTTTTAACAGCCGGATGTGATAAGGGTAAAAATGAATTCCTGAAATTTTGTTTTTGGCATAGTAAGCCCTCCTTATAAAAATAATAAAAAGTTTCATATAAACACAAAAATGTCGCCTATCCGTCTGACAATGGATAAGCGACATTTTATGTCATATTTATTTTATCAAGTATTGGGAATTTGACTTGCTATTTTGTGTTGGTGTATGTAGTAAAATAGTGTATAATTATTAACAAGATATGAATGTGAAATGCAATTATGTTATTAGGAGGAAAATGATATGAAGTGGGGAATTCTGGCTACAGGTAATATTGCAAAAAAATTTGCATCAACTATAAATCAGATGAGTAATGAAAATGAACAGCTTGCAGCAGTAGGCTCACGGAACATGGATAGTGCAAAAGCTTTTGCCAGGGAGTATGATATTCCACGATATTATGATTCTTATGAAGCATTAGTAAATGATCCGGATGTTGAGGCTGTTTATGTAGCAACACCGAATAGCTTGCATTATGAGAATTGCAGACTTTGTCTTGAGCATGGTAAGCATGTACTTTGTGAAAAGCCATTTACAATAAATGAGAAACAGGCACAGGAGCTGTACAGGTTGGCAAAGGATAAGCATCTTTTTATTATGGAGGGATTATGGATATGGTTTCTGCCATTGTATAATCGTCTGCGTAATATCCTGCTTCAGGGAACAATAGGAGAAATTAAACATATTTCCTGTCAGTATGGATTTGTTGCAACGGGTGCCAGAAAAGAGCGTAAATTTAACTCTGCACTTGGTGGAGGTGCTCTGTTGGATATAGGAATTTACAATCTGGGATTTTTGCGTATTGTTACAGGGTGTGATCCGCAGAATGTAGAAACCACAAAAGTACATATTAATGAGAATGGAACAGATGATTACAGTTGTCTCAAACTGACATATAATGATGGATGTATTGCAGAATCAGTCCAGACAATAGGACAGGAATTGAAACGTAATGCCAGAATTGAGGGAACAAAGGGAAGTATATATTTGCCGGATTTCCAACATGCAAAGACCTTGATACTTGAGGTGGAGGGTAAAGAACCGGAAACAATCGAGTGCCCGGTTGATATAAATGGATTTGAATATGAGATTCGTGAAGCAGGCAGATGCATAGCATCAGGAAATAGTGCCAGTGCTATTTATACACCGGAAGATAGTATTGCACTTACAAGGCTGATGTATGATATCCGTATGAGCTGGAATATGATATTTGATGGTGAGATACAGGCATAAAAACCGACTAAATAGCTTATTTTAAATAAATTGGCATTGCATAATAATAAAGAATATACTTTATAAAGTTGTGTAATGCGAATTAGCGAAACAAATTAAATTTAATAAGCATTTTAAAGAATGGGGGAAGCATTGCTATTCATTAATATATAATGAATAAGCGGGGCATAAAAATCATGGCAATTGCTAAAATGGGAAAACTTGTTGAAGTTGATATAAGAAAGCTCTGGGAGCATGAGCAGTATGATTTTTCTAAATGGCTTTCAGATAAAGAAAATCTGGAACTACTTAATGATGCCATTGGGCTTTCATTAACAGAGGTTGAGACAGAAGTATATGTCGGTGCTTACAGATGTGACTTGGTGGGAAAAGATGAGGTTACTGGTGAAAAGGTTATTATTGAAAACCAGCTGGAAGCTTCAAACCATGACCATTTGGGGAAAATTATTACATATGCGTCAGGACTTGATGCCAATGTAATTGTATGGATTGTAAAGGAAGCGAGAGAAGAACACAGAAGTGCTGTAGAATGGCTTAATAATAATACATCTACAAATATTAACTTCTTTCTTATTGAGGTTCATGCATACAAAATTGGCGATTCTAATCCGGCTCCTATGTTTGAGGTAGTCGAAAAGCCTAACGGCTTTATTAAAAATGCCAAAAATCAGTCGGGTTCTTCGGATCTTAATAAATCGCAGTCTGAAAGACTTGAATTCTGGACGCAGTTTAATGATGTTATAGTGGAGCGGGGAAAGCCATTTAAGATTAGAAAGGCTTCTACGGATCACTGGTATGATATTGCCATTGGAACTAGTGTTGGACATGTTGCTCTTAATCTGGTAAATAAAGAAGGCTGTGTTGTTGTTGAATTGTACATAAATGATGATAAGGAATTATATGATTCTCTGGAATCGCAAAAGGAAGAAATAGAAGCAAAGCTTAATCTTCCATTGGAGTGGCGCAGACTGGATGATAAGAAGGCTTCAAGAATAATGCATAAGATTTATGGACTTAATTTTGATGATCATTCAAATTATGGTGAATTAATGAATGAGATGATAGACAAGGCGGTTAAGTTTATAAGTGTATTTAAAAAATATATGAAATAAAAAAGAAAATGAGTGTCAGCCGTTTGGATTTGAAAAGGATCAAATGGCTGATTTTTTATGTCAGGAGGTTTCTATTTGAATTACTGTTATTATTTTTTATGTTAATATGAAAATAGGAAGAGCAGAACTTGAAATGACATTAATTGACAAATTACGACAAAAAAGAAAAAAATATTTGTTTATGTGGTATAATATTTCAGAAGCAATAATGTATAAACTAAACGGATAGGAAACGGGGGCTATTTTTTGAGAATACTGTTTTGTAACATTGCATGGATGGATTATTATAAGGGAATTGTTCCGGGAAAAGATGAGCCAAAAAACGGAGGTTCATATGTAAAGGATACGAAAGATGCACATGAAAAGTATAATTTTAAGCCGGAACTCTTAAAACTAAAGGGATTCCCGGAAGGTGAGTATTGTCTTGGATTTGTGGAGACGAAAAGTACAAGTGCAGGAAAAAGGAACCAGCTAAATATTGAAAAGATAGAGAGCTGCAGTGATCTTAAAAATGATACAGAAGTTGATGATGTGCGGGTTGTGTACTGCGCATTATATCCGGACTCTTTTGATGAGGAAATAATTAATGCAAAGAAGAATATAATTATTAAAATTCAGGAAGCATTTTTAACTAGCGGGATATCTGATGAATTATTTAAGGTGAAAGATGTACCCTTACATGAGATAGGATTTAGTGTCAGAGTCGAGAATGCACTCAGGCGTTCCGGAATAAATTCGTTAAAATAATTGGTTCTCTGTTCCAGATGTGATTTATTGAGGGTAAGAAATTTAGGGAAAAAAGGAAGGGCAGAGCTTGAAGCACTTCTTTTGGATAAGTATGGGGTTACTTTAAGAGAAGGATTAAAAATTTAGTGCTTAAAAAGACATGATAACAGTTCTTATACTATAAAGGCAGTATATGTATGGGAAAATCGGTATTGACCGAGCTCTTTGAGCGAGGGATACTTCTTGTCCGAAGGGCAAGAAGGTGTAACTGAGAATACTTAGATCAATCGAAGTTTTTAGGGCTAAAGCCAATATAAATAATACTAGACAGGTTTGTCCAATAGCGTAAATACGGCATTTTCTCGCTTTGTGTCGTGTTATGTTTAGTAGAATAATATTACTCTGTCAATGAAAGGGGGAAACAGGTTCTAATATGCCTGATATTATTTTGTTGGCTGAATTGGCTGATTTTTATGATGTTAGTATACCTGAAATCATTGATGGAGAAAGGAAAAGCGAGAATATGAATGAAGAAGTAAAAGAAACAGTATTGAAATTATCTGATTATACAGAGACAATTAATCAAAAAATTAAAGGAAAGTTATTTGTACTTACGGTTATTGCAATAATAGGAATGATTGCGTTTGTGATTATTGAATTTACAGGACTAGATACACCTGGAAGTGTCTATGAAAGAGTAGCAAGTGCAGGTCTTGGGTTAGATTGTGGTATGTTAATAGTCCTTGCAATGTATCTTTCTGGGCTTTTAGGAAAGATTAAGGCAAGACGAGAAATGAAACGAAAATACAACTGTAAATAAAAAGTCTGATAGAACAGATGGAAGAGAGGACCCATGAACAGAATGTAACAATGGTGCAAAGCAACTGGAACCCCAATATGCAGACGCAGAATTCGTACCGGAATCAGGGAAGTCAGAGCCGGGAAGCTCCGGTACAAAATGTAAGCTGGAGTCGGGGCACACAGGAGATGCCCTGGGATGAAAGGGAGAAAGAACAGAGGGACGCAGTGGAGGAGAAAAAGTCACTATTTCCGGATATTTCGATTAATCTTCTCAAACTCATTTCCTCCCAGGGTATTGTGGGTGAGAAGTCTTTTGTTGCTTCCCGCTGATGCATTTTTCCGGTATTGTCCAGGGGTACAGCCGTTATGCTGACGGAACTGTCTGCAGAAATGCTCTACATTATTATAACCACATTGCTCGGAAATGTCGCGGATGGAGTATTCGCTGTACTCTAATAAATCCTGTGCACGGCGCAGACGTCCTTCGATGACATTGTCCATGCAGGAGGAGCCAAATTGGCGGTGATAGAGAGTCTGAAGATGACTGGGACTTAAGTGAAGCTTCGCAGCCATCATGTTTATATTCCATGGAAGCTGAGGATTATTATAGATCATCTTATGCAATGCAATCAGCTCACGATCGTGAATACCCGGGGACTCATTCTGGATTCCTTCTCTTAATTTGGAGAACAGAACCCGCAGCAGGTGAGTAATGTTTGCTTCGCTTTCAGAGGAGAAAAAGGCGGACTCCCAGGTTAGTAATTTAAAAAGCTGATGACAGTATTCCGGATCTGTTACGGGAAATGGGGTGTTTGTTAACGGAAACAGCTTCACGAAGGAGTGATCGGAACGAAAACGAATCCAGTCATTCCGGTATTCTTCACCGGCAGCACGGTAATAAATCCTGCTTCCTGGTGTATACAGAATAGCAGAATTGGCGGCTGTCCGCATTAATCTTCCGTCTATGAGCAGCTCCGAGGGAGAGTCGAAAAGAAGCAGAAGATAGCCTGTAAAGCCATTCGGAACATCATATATAAAATCTGAGGGGTGAACGGCACTGTAGCCGACAAATTCAATTTCAGTCATCTGGAATCTCCGCTCTGATACATCAGAGGATATATCAATTTTCTTATAGTATAAATCATTGGAAACTTTAAATCAATGCGATAGTATCAGATTAATATGGCAATCGTCATCAGAGAGCTGCGGATCGTGCAGCGGTCAGACATCTGATGCGTGACTGCATAGGACCATGATTTAGAAGAAGGAGATACATGCATGGTAAATTTGGGTGGAGCAACAGAGAATGACAGAAAAAAGATCGTGATTACAAAGGATTCAAAGGCCTTTTTTCACAATAATGTAGATTATTGTGTGGGAACCGGAAGAATGGGGCTTGCATTGACAGAAGAATATCAGGAGGAGCTGCGCTTGGTTCAAAAGGAAATCGGATTTAAGCATATCCGGGGACATGGATTATTCTGTGATGATATGGCGATCTTTCAGACCTATGAGGAGGATGGTAAGGTAAGGGTCGAGTACAACTATACTTATCTGGATAGAGTAATGGATGCCTATAAGAAGGTGGGGCTGAGACCTTTTCTTGAACTGGGTTTTATGCCTAAAAAGTTGGCAAGTGGAAGCCAGACTATCTTTTACTGGCAGGGAAATACCACTCCTCCAAAAGATTATGATATGTGGTGTGATATGGTGCATTCATTGCTGCGGCATCTGATGGGACGCTATGGAGAAGAGGAAGTTATTCAATGGCCCATTGAAGTATGGAACGAGCCCAATCTTTGCGGCTTCTGGGAAAATGCGGATATGCAGGAATATTTTAAGCTGTTCCATAGAACCTTTGATGCCATAAAGGAAGTGAATCCGGGATTCCGTGTAGGAGGCCCTGCTGTTTGTGGAGGAACGGATGAGAAATGGATTCAGGCATTTATGGAATATTGCCATGAGAATCACATACCTGTGGATTTCGTAACCAGACATCATTACACCATTGATCCGCCGGAATATATTGGACATTATGCATATTCTGAACTGATGAAGGCAGAGGACGGCTTTGCCAATTTAAAAACAACCAGAGATATTATTGACAGTTTCCCGGAATATAAGGGTCTGCAGATTCATATCACGGAGTTCAACAGCTCCTATACTCCTCAGGGCGTCATTCATGATACAAACCTGAATGCGGCCTTTATAGCACAGCAGCTTTCCAGATTGGGAGATGTGAATGAATCCTATTCCTACTGGACATTTGGTGATGTGTTTGAAGAGCTGGGAGTTCCTTTTACACCATTCCACGGCGGCTTTGGACTGGTTGCCAATGGCTGTATTACCAAGCCGACCTTCTGGACATTTGCTTTTTACAAAAAGCTTGAGGAAAGTGAAGCCAATTGTGTATATAAGGATGACAATATTGTCGTTTTGAAACGTGCAAACGGTGATTATCTAGGTGTAGCCTGGAATATTGCCCGTAAAAGTACAGAACAGGGTAAAGAAAAAATGCTGTTGGAGTTTACATTTCCGGCTGAACAGGAGGAGTACTGCTTCCTGACTAAGACGGTAGATGAGGAAACATGTAATCCCTTGAAGGTATGGCATGATATGGGAGAACCTGCCAATCTGAGTGAGGAACAGACGAAGCTGATTCGGGAATCATCCAGACCTTTTGTAAAAACAGAGCGTAAAAAGCAGGAGGACGGAAATATCTGCGTAGAGCTTCCTGTAAACGAAAACGGTGTGGTTTATTTCGAACTGAATGCCGGAAAGGTGAATCCGGATCGAGGATATGACTATGATCGTGTGGTCAGCTTGAAGGCTTAAACTAGCACCCAGTAATTTGCTTTATAAAACAATGTATATGGATTAGGCTTTCAAAGGAGGATATCAAAGTGAAAAAACAAGCGTTTAACCCATATTTACCGTCCTGGGAGTATATTCCGGACGGAGAACCTTATGTTTTTGGCGATCGCGTATATGTTTACGGATCCCATGATTACTTTAACGGATATGTTTTCTGCATGGGAGATTATGTGTGCTGGTCAGCTCCGGTCGATGACCTGGGCAACTGGAGATATGAGGGTGTGATTTATCCGAAGACAGCCGATCCGCTGAACCCGGAAGGCAAAATGTGTCTGTATGCCCCGGATGTTACGGTGGGACCGGACGGAAGGTACTATCTTTATTACGTGTTGGACAAGGTTTCGGTAGTTTCAGTTGCTGTATGTGATACTCCGGCAGGAAAGTATGAATTTTATGGCTATGTTCATTATGAAGATGGCACACGTCTGGGCGAAAAGGAAGGTGATGAGCCCCAGTTTGACCCGGGGGTTCTGACGGAAGGAGATGTGACATATCTTTATACCGGATTTTGCGGAAAAGGTGATAAATCCCGTACCGGAGCTATGGCTACGGTGTTGGGAGCAGATATGCTGACGATCAGGGAAGCTCCGGTGTTTGTGGCCCCCGGCTGTGAATATGGTGCCGGTACCGGATTTGAGGGACATGAGTTTTTTGAGGCACCTTCCATCCGTAAAGTAGGTGACACCTATTATTTTGTCTATTCATCCATATTAATGCACGAATTATGTTATGCCACCAGCAAGAATCCTACTAGGGACTTTGTCTATGGCGGAGTTATTGTCAGCAATTGTGATCTGCACATCGATACCTACAAGCCGGCAGATATGCCAACAGCTTACGGTGCCAATAATCACGGAAGTATTGTGCAGATCGGAGAGGACTGGTACATTTTTTATCACAGGCATACCAATAATACCTGGTACAGCAGACAGGGATGTGCTGAAAAGCTGCAGATTATGCCGGACGGCAGTATTCCACAGGTAAAAATTACCTCCTGCGGTTTAAATGGAGGTCCGCTTGAGGGTAAAGGCGAATACCCCGCTTATCTTGCATGTAATCTGTTTACCGATACCCCATCAGTTTATGTGGGCGAAGGGAATTTTCCACGAGTAATGCAGGACGGCAGGGATGGAGACGAAGAAGTTGGATATATTGCCAATATTACAGATTCAACTACCATCGGCTTCAAATATTTTGACTGCCATGATATTCGTGAAATCAGTATTTGGACCCGGGGCTATGCAGATGGCACTTTTGAAGTAAAGACAGCATGGGATGGAGAGGTACTGGCGACATTAGAGGTTCAATATACCAATGTCTGGGAAAAGTATACCGCACCGGTTACGATTCCGGATGGAATACAGGCGCTTTACCTGACCTATCGCGGTAACGGAAATGCTGCATTAAGATCATTTGAGTTATCATAATCTATGTTATTGCATGTGCTGTAGTAACTTGTAATAAAATTAGCGGAGGTAGGAATTATGCTGAGAACAGTACGGACAGAAAATGGATGGGTGAAAGGTATTGAGGCCGCAGACCCTAGGATAACTGCATTTAAGGGAATCCCTTTTGCGGCTCCTCCGGTAGGAGAGAACAGATGGAGAGCACCCCAGCCCTGTGAAGACTGGGATGGAGTTCGTGAATGCTATCGCTTTGCTCCGATTTCCATGCAGAGCGTCCCGGGAATCGGTGATAACGTGTATATCCGTGAGTGGCATGTGGATTCGGAAATTGCCATGGATGAGGACTGTCTGTATTTGAACGTATGGACAGGTGCTAAAGAAGTAACAGAAAAACAGCCGGTTTTGGTATGGTTTTTCGGAGGAGGACTCCAGTGTGGATATCCTGCCGAAATGGAATTTGACGGAGAGAGAATTGCACGTCGCGGTGTGGTTGTTGTAACGGTAAACTACCGGGTTAATGTTTTTGGATTTTTGGCACATCCTCAGCTGACAGAGGAGCAGCCTGACGCACCGACTAATTTTGGAAGTCTGGATCAGCAGGCAGCACTTCGATGGGTACAGAGAAATATTGCTTTCTTTGGTGGAGATCCGGGTAATGTGACCATTGCAGGACAGTCAGCCGGAGGCGGAAGTGTTATGAGCCAGATGGCATGTATGGATAATGAAGGCTTATTTCATCGTGCAGTAGTGATGAGTGCAATGATTCGCTCTCCTTATCAGGTTGGAGGAATCGGAGTGCCGGAGGAATTGTGGCATGCTGAGGAAAATGGACAGCATTTTCTTTCTTTCCTGGGCTGCTCAACTATTGAGCAGGCTCGTAAGCTGGATGCGGCTGCGATTCGTGACAAGTATGAGGAATATACCAAAATATTTCCGGCTATGTTTACCGTATTGGATCACAAGTTCTGTGTAGGTGACCCAATGGTTCTTTTCATGGAAGGCAAGCATGTAAATGTTCCCGTTATGTCTGGAAATACTTCAGATGAATTTCCCAGTTATATAGAAGCTTCCTCAAAAGAAGATTTGAAAAAGAAAGCAGAAGAGATTTTCGGAAAGAATGCTGAGACCTTTTTGCGCTTTCCCGAGGCAATGCGGGAGGATTCTGATGGAAAGTATGCGAAGGTAAACGGAATTGAATGTACGATCAAGTGTCTTTTTTCAGATAAAAAAAGTGCAGGTGAAAAAAAGCCCTACTATTATTACAGGTTTGATTCAGATATTCCAGGATGGGATAATGCAGGAACCTTCCATTCTGTAGATTTATGGTTTTTCTTTGAAACACTGGCGAAATGCTGGCGACCCTTTGTGGGGCGGCATTACGATCTTTCCAGAATGATGTGCAATTACTGGGTGAATTTCATAAAAACAGGTGATCCAAACGGCAATGATGCGGACGGAAAGTCAATGCCATACTGGTATCCATATGAAAAAGAAAAGCCCTGTGAGATGATCTTCATGTCAGATAGACCGGTAGTGAACTGCGGATGGGTGACACCCTTTAAGGAATTTTTACAAGAACAGATCAAGAAAACCCTTTCGACAGGTAGTGATCAAAACTCTTGGAATGTAAAAAAAGGAGACTACAATGAGCAAGTTAAAGATTAAAACAAAGGAAAGACGATTTGAGACAGCCAGGGATTTATACGGAATCTTTTTTGAAGACATTAACCGTGCCGGAGACGGAGGACTTTATCCGGAAATGCTTCGAAACAGAAGCTTCGAAGATTCCGTTTTACCGGAGGGTTATATACAGCAGGAGGATGGCATCCATGTAAAAACCGTATCCGGATGGCTGGATGAGTTTTGCAACGGAGAAGGCTTATGCCGCTGGGTAAAGGGCAACAATATTCCGGAGACAGAAATACCGGCATGGTATACACACAATGCAAAGATGGAACTGGAACTGACGGATACCCTGAATGAACATCGGGACGCAGCTCTGCGTATGCAGTTTGAAAAGGACGGGTCTCTGACTAATACCGGTTACTGCGGTATATCCGTAAAGGCTGGAGAAAGTTACTCTTTGTATTTATTTGCAAAAGCAAAGGAAGAAATAGGACTGGACGTAGCGATCGAATACCAGGGAAAAGTACTGACTGGAAACAGTCTGGTGGTTTCCGGTCAGGAGTATACAAGATATGACATGAAGCTGACAGCAGCTGAGGATTGTCACGAGGCACAGCTTACTATTTCCTGCAAAGAAGGCGGAGAGGTTCTGCTGGGATTTATTTCACTAATGCCTGACAATACCTACATGGGGCATGGACTCAGAACAGATCTTGTAGAAAAGCTTAAGGGAATGAGTCCAAAGTTTATGCGTTTTCCCGGAGGCTGTATTGTGGAAGGAACGACACCGTCTACAGCGATGAGATTTCGGGATACGGTAGGTCCGGCATGGGAAAGACCCAGTAAGCTGTTTGTATGGCATTACAGAAGTACATTAGGACTTGGCTTTCATGAATATCTGCAGCTTTGCGAGGATCTGGGGATGGAGCCCCTGTATGTATGTAACTGCGGAATGACCTGTCAGGGAAGAAAGAGTGTCCTTCTGGAAGGAGAGGCTCTTGATGAAATGGTACAGGATACACTGGATGCCATTGAATATGCTATCGGCTCTAAGGAAAGTAAATGGGGAAGGCTTCGTGCTTCTATGGGGCATCCGGAACCCTTTAAAATGACCTATCTGGAAATTGGTAATGAAAACTGGGGTCCGGATTATGAAAAGCGATACAACATGATTTATAAGAAGGTAAAAGAACTGTATCCACAGATTAAAACCATAGCCAATGAGCATGTAGAGAAAAATGGTTGTCCTGCCGAGTGCGTGGATGAACATTTTTACAATACAACAGAGTTCTTTGCAGAACGTGTAAATTATTATGATGACTACGATCGTAAGGGACCAAAAATCTTTGTAGGAGAGGTGGCTGTAAACGAAGGCAACTATATGGGACAGTTGTATGCGGCTTTGGGAGAAGCGGCTTTCCTTATGGGTATTGAGAAAAATCAGGATATCGTAACATTGGCCTCTTATGCTCCATTATTTGAAAATGTAAATTACAGAGCGTGGTATCCTAATCTGATTCGTTTCAATAATCATCAGAGCCTTGGAATTCCTACTTATTATGTCTGGAAAATGTTCGGTCAAAATCGCGGAGAATATGTGGTGCGATCCGAAGATGAGGGAGGACGTGTTTATCGTCCGAGAACCGGAATGGCATCTTTAAAATCCAATAAGGAACTTCGCTTCAGAAATCCCATTTGGAATGGAGAAGAAGCAAAGATTACTCATGAATTAATGGGACATGTGCAGGATACAGAGGATGGCCGCCTGCTTCAGCTTCCGGATGAGGAGCAGAAAAAGGAATTTCACAGTATTCTGGAATGGGCTGATGAGACCAAGAGCTTTGTGGTATTTGGAGAAGAAGACCAGACTTATGGAAGATTTGAGACCGATATTTTTGTTGAGGAAAATGCTTACTTCGAGTTGGGTATATTCAGTGCCAGGGTGGTTCGTTCCTATTATGAGGAGCAGCTCGTGATTACGGCCGGAGTGGAAAAAGAATGGGATGCAGCTATGGTGCGTCCGTTCCTTTGGAAGGTTAATGGAGGACAATGTTCACTGGAAGAGTTTGGCTATATGCATGACAACAAGCTGACGGAGGACTTTGCTATTTCAGTAAAACCGGGAGAATATCACCGCTTTGGATATGAAACGGACGGAAAACAGATTCGCCTGTATGTTGATGGTGAGCTTCAGAAGGAAATTTCGATTCCCTACGGACCTGCTTTTGTTTCGGTAGTAACTGACACCAAGGACGAAATCATTATTAAGGCGGTTAATTTTGCAGGAGATGTGGATCCGGTTTCCATTACACTGGACTGTCAGGTACAGGGCGACTATACCGTAACACTTCTTAGCGGTGAAAAGGGGGATGAAAACAGCTTTGAAGAGCCGGAGAAGGTGAAGAATATTACCGTGAATATGCATGGCGCTTCCTCAGAGTTCGTATACGAGGCACCGCCATATTCTGTCAGTGTTTTGCGATTGAAGAAGTGCGAAGCGTTTTAGAGGTTGACCCTGTTAACAAAAAGACATAAGAACGGCCTGAGAATACAGCCGCAGGAAATGGTGGAGGTGGAACCCGGGGATGAAATCCGTTTTGGGAAGAGGAATTTCTGTTTTCGGTGAGAGCTCCTGCTTTCTGTTTGCCCATGAGTTATCCTGTCATATGAAATTGCTGTTCTGTATGTATGCTGGCATTCACAGAAAGCAATTTTGTATGGCTCTGAATAGTTATAAATTTTATACCACAGGTATAATGACAACCGCAGAAAATTGTGTTATTCTTGGTTACAGAAAGAAGATAAGCGGAGGCAGAGAACTCCACAGAAAGGAAAAAGACATGACAACAATGTATCGTTTTGACCAGCTTCATAGTGAACGTAAATCGTTAGCACTGCTTAAAGATCATGAGTGGGGCTTTGATTACATGCGCTCATTTAAGGCTAGGCATAAACGAGAAAATTGTGTTTTTGATACTGCACCTGAACCGGAGGCATAGCCGGACAGGGGTATAATAGATAAACATGTTTTAGCGTACCGCTTACCTTAGATGATAAGGCAGGCGGTATTTTTTATGCTCCTTTAACTCAATCGGCAGAGTAACCGGCTTTTAACCGGTAGGTTGTGGGTTCAAATCCCATGAGGAGCACTTGTCCAATGTAGAATCAGAAAGGAAAATAAAAATGAATGCATTAGAGATTAAGGGAAAAGTAAATACGGCTCTCTGCTATGCAAATGTAGTAGAGGATGAGGCTATAGAGCAGATCAGACGCATGTGTGATTATGCAATGACAGAAGGTTCCCAGATCCGTATCATGCCTGATGTGCATGCCGGTAAGGGGTGTACGATAGGAACAACAATGACCATAACAGACAAGGCAGTGCCTAATGTGGTCGGAGTGGATATCGGATGCGGGATGTATACGGTAAATCTTGGAAAAGACGATATTGATTTTGAGAAAGTGGATGAGGCAGCACATTTTATTCCATCAGGACGTGAGGTGTGGGAAGGACGGCAGGAGAAATTTGATCTGACAGAGCTTCGATGCTACAGGGAGCTGAAAGATGCAAAGAGACTTGCAAGGTCTCTTGGAACACTTGGAGGCGGAAATCACTTTATTGAGATTGATGAAGCAGCAGATGGAACAAAGTATCTCGTAATTCATTCCGGCAGTAGAAATCTTGGAAAGCAGGTGGCAGAGCTTTATCAGAAACTTGCCATTAACTTAAACCGTGGTTATGGGGAGTATCTTGAAAAGAGGGATGAGATTATCCGTACCTATAAGGAACAGGGAAGAAAAAGAGAGATACAGGATGCCCTAAAGCAGCTTCACTGGCAGGTATATGAAAGTCCTACAAGCATGCCGGAGGATCTGTGTTATCTGGAAGGAATATATCTGGAGGATTATCTGCATGATGTGGAAATATGCCAGGCATTTGCCAGAAGAAGCAGAGAGAAGATGGCAGAGGTTATTCTTGAAAGAACAGTCATGACCGGGAGTGATGCTTTTCACACGATTCATAATTATATCGACACAGATGAAATGATATTGAGGAAAGGTGCAATCGCAGCCCATAAGGGAGAAAAAGTGCTGATACCGATTAACATGAAGGATGGAAGTATACTTGCCATTGGAAAAGGAAATCCGGAATGGAACTTTTCAGCCCCACATGGTGCAGGAAGGATTATGTCCAGAACAAAGGCGAAAAATGAGCTCAATCTGGATGAGTATAAGAAAGCTATGGAGGGAGTATATACAACCTCAGTAAATGAAAATACATTGGACGAGGCACCAATGGCATACAAGTCTTTGGATGACATCATAGATGTAATCAGGGAGTCGGTGGATGTTATTGATGTAATGAAACCTATATACAATTTTAAGGCATCAGAGTAGCACCGCCTGTACAGCCCGGCTGTTGGGAAGGTGTTGACTGACAGCCGGAACAGGAGGAAAAATGATAACAATGCCTACAATAGATATGGCAGTAACAGGAATGAACATAACAAGACTGAGAATCAATGCAGGTCTTTCAGTAAAGGATCTGGCAGATATATTCGGATTTGCAACACCACAGGCAGTATACAAGTGGCAGCACGGTGTGGCAATGCCAACCCTGGATAATCTGGTGGTACTGGCGGCAGTCTTTGGTGTGTCAATGGACGAGATAATTGCGTAATGCCGAGATCATTTCTTGCGTCAGCCAGTCTGCTGGTAATTGAATCAGTAGCTGTATTTTTATCCATTTCTATATTCATATCCATATCTGCGTACCTCCGTAAAATAGTAAAAAATAACCGTATGGGCTGATAACCTATTCTGATCCTATCCAAAATCCACGAATATGCTCCCGGCGATTCTGACTCTGATTGTGCTTGCCTGTGGCGGCGGATTCTTCGTATTCAAGAAAGTTCAGGAAAAGAAGAAGGAACAGGAGGTGGCAAAGCCTGATCCGGATGCTGATTATGTGGATGATGACGAGGACTATGGGTACGATCTGGAGTTTGAGGACGATGATGTAGATGGCTCCGTCGATGAAGATGACAACGAACCTGTGTAAACAGGATAGGCTTGATGTCTGGGGCAGCCTTCGGGTTGCCTTTACATAGTTTTCACTTTCAAAAAAATAAAAAATTATATGTTTTTGAAAGCGACATCTTGCACATACTATTAGCAGACAGTATAATAAGTACAGCGAAGCGGTTTCGAGAAATGAAAAAACTTCAATTTTTGAAAGCGGGTGACTATATGAAAACAATCACGAGAGCAAAATATCTCGATAGAATCATTGAACTGAATGGCACTCCTGACATCAAGATCATCACAGGTATTCGGCGATCTGGTAAGTCCAAACTGATGCAGGCATATATTGCGTATCTGAAAAGCAATTTTGAAAACATCAATATTATCTTCATCGACTTCATGGATTTGGCGTATGAAGAAATCAAGGAATACCATGCCTTACACGCCTATGTGGAAGAACATTATCAGGAAGGCAAAACGAACTACCTGTTTGTAGACGAGGTTCAGATGTGTCCCAAGTTTGAGCTGGCAATCAACAGCCTGTACTCTAAGGGAAAATACGACATCTATGTAACAGGCTCTAATGCTTTCCTGTTGAGTGCAGATCTGGCAACTCTGTTTACCGGACGCTATATTGAAATTCATGTGTTTCCTTTCA
>OOCW01000219.1_pt1 | contig 64545 bp, 58 predicted proteins | sample 1671201 | NCBI WGS metagenome assembly OOCW01 (sample SAMN06348132, study PRJEB24527) | human gut metagenome | biome: human gut; feature: ankylosing spondylitis patient; material: feces | host: Homo sapiens | place: China | collected 2015-10
GTTTTGGAATATATCCTTTGAAAATTTCATAAAACGGATTTTTATTCATATAAAGTCACATCCTTTCTATTCATGCTTAAAAATAACTCATTAAGCGATATATTTTCATAAGATATATTAAAATCGTACATCTTATTTTTTATAGTTTTATTCAAATCGCCGTAATACCAGTAAGTATAATTATCTCCAAAATGTTTTAATGGCCTTTGATCTTTAAGCTCAAAAATATTATTTATCTTATTTTTATTTCCGCTTATAAAATAAGCCTTTTGTCTTATATTTTCTAAGCTATCAGTAATTTTTACATCCCCGTCTTTTATTATTACAACTTCTTCTAATAGATTTTCAACTTCTTCAATTAAGTGAGTTGCAATTATTATTGTTCTTGGATTTTCACTATAACTTTCGATAAGAACGTCATAAAAATAATTTCTATTTACTGCATCTAGCCCGACTGTCGGCTCGTCAAATATTGTGATAGGACAGTTTGAACAAATTCCGATTATATTTGAAAGCAAGGTCTTTTGACCTCTAGACAAACTTTTATATGTAAGTTTTTCGTTTATTTCAAACAATCTACATAATTTGTTTTGTAAGTTATAATCATAGTTTTTATAAAATTTAGAATGCATATTAAAAATGCTTTTAACCTTATAATCTTTTAGGAAAAACTCCTTCTCTCTTACAATACATATATCCTCCAAAACTGAAATGTCTTCTTTAACAGTTTTTCCAAATATCTTAATTTCACCACTTTTACATACAAGCTGATTGCCGATTAAGTTGATAAGTGTACTCTTTCCAGTACCATTTTTCCCTAAAAGACCATAAATCTTTCCGTATTCAAAGTTTATATTCATATTATTACAGATTATTTTTTTCCCAAAGCTATGATTTAAGTTTTTTATTTCTATTGCCAAATCCATATTACTCCTCCTTAAAATCACTTATCATATCTAAAAGTTCTTTTTTTGTAATTCCAAGCTTTTTTGCTTCTGAAATCAAATCTTTTAAATAAACTTCTTTAAAATTCTCTTTTCTTCCATTTTTAATTATCTCTTTTGCACCTTTAGATACAAACATACCTATACCCCTCTTTTTAAACAAAATCTCCTTATCGACCAATATATTCACACCTTTCAAAACTGTAGCTGGATTGATTTTATAAAATTTTGATAACTCTGTAGTAGACGGAACTTGCATCTCCTCTTTTATTGAATCTGATAAAATCTCATCTTCTATAGCTTTTGAAATTTGGATAAATATCGGCTCATGATCATTAAGTTCTAACTTCAAAGCGCCACCTCCTTATACGGTTAGTTACTTGAGTAGTTAACCACACATCTATATAATATTCTATTTTCATATATTTGGCAATAGTTTTTTATTAAATATTTTTAAATTAAAAAAAGACCATGCAAATTGGCAAGGTCTTTATCTATATAAATCTCTATTTTTATATTTAAATCAAATTTTATTATCCAAAATATCTTTGTAATAAACCTAAGAATGCTTTACCGTGTCTAGCTTCGTCTTTACACATTTCATGAACTGTATCGTGTATAGCATCTAATCCTAATTCTTTAGCTTTTTTAGCTAGTTTTAATTTTCCATCAGTTGCTCCGTATTCAGCATCAACTCTTACTCTTAAGTTTTCTTTTGTATCAGCTACTACACATTCTCCAAGAAGTTCAGCAAATTTTGCAGCATGTTCAGCTTCTTCGAAAGCTATTCTTTTATATGCTTCTGCTATTTCAGGATACCCTTCTCTATCTGCTTGTCTACTCATTGCTAAATACATCCCTACTTCTGTACATTCTCCAGTAAAGTTAGCTCTTAATGCTTCTACTATTTCTTCGTCTACGCCTTGTGCAACACCTATTCTATGTTCATCAGCCCAAACCATTTCGCCTTTTAATTCAACGAATTTTTCACTTCCTACATGACAGACTGGACATTCTTCTGGTGCAACATCACCTTCATATATATATCCACAAACTTGACATACCCACTTTTTCATAACGATTCCTCCTAAATATATAAATTATTTTATTAAATTAATATATATAATATACTTTATATTCTTAATTTTTTTGTCTTATAATTATTGCTCTTACTAAATATTTATTACTATTAACTTATGTTTAATTTATACCCTTCACATCTAAAACTAAACATTTATTTTTAACTTTTTTAATATTCAATTATTTCTAATTATATATTAATAATTATTCATACAAGGGTTGTAAATTTTTCTTATATTTATTTATAATATATTATATAAACTTTTATTTTGGACATTTGTCCCCTAATTCAATTATACTTATTGATTTTAATATTTATTGTGATATAATCATTATACTTTACTCAAAGTGTTTATGAGGAGATTTAAAATGAACAAACTATCTTTCTATTTAGATACGTGTCCAGACTTTATAAAAAATAGTTTTTCAAATATAAACTTTAATACATTTGATAAAATCTTAATTCAAAATGAAAAGTCTGATTTTGTGTACATTATAAAAACTGGAAAGGTTAAGGTGTATTCCCTGACACCTACTGGAGTTAAATATTTAGAGCGCATCTACTGCAATTATGAGATATTTGGCGAATTAGAGGCCTTTATTGACAAACCAATATTAAATTTTGTGGAAGCTATAGAACCTTGCCAAGCTATAAAAATACCAAAATCTCATTTTTTAAAATGGATTAAATCAGATAGTGATTTTTCATTTTTTATACATATTCAGGTTTCTGAAAAAATGTATTATACATCTATAAATAGTAGAGCCAATGTAACTTACCCATTAAAATCAAGACTTATCTTCTTTTTATGGAACTTTCTTGATGAACATAATATAGATACTGTTCACAAAGATATTTTGGTAGAAGGCGTTGGATCTAATATTAGAAGTGTAAATAGAATTATTAAAGAATTAGTAAATGAAAAACTTATTGAATACAACAAAGGCTTTATAAAAGTCAATGAAATGGATAAACTTATGCATTTGATTATGTCTCCTAATGACAATGTATCAAATTTTCAAAGAAAATGTGGAGGAAAAAACAATGATAAATAGAGAATTATTAATAGAAAAAGCATTTGAGGCTCAAAAGTTTTGCTACACACCATACTCAAACTTCAATGTTGGTGCTGCACTTCTTACATCTGATGGAACAATATATCAAGGATGTAATATAGAAAATGCTGCATTTACACCAACTAACTGTGCTGAAAGAACAGCATTTTTTAAAGCTATCTCAGAAGGCCAAATGGACTTTGTGGCTATAGCTGTTGTTGGAAACAAAGACGGCATTAAACAAGGGGAAGGTGATTATTGTGCACCTTGTGCAGTATGTAGACAAGTTATGGCTGAATTTTGTGACTTAGATACATTTAAAGTTATAATGGCTAAAGATATAAATGATTACAAAGAGTATACTTTAGGTGAGCTTTTACCACTTGCTTTTACTGGAAAAGCATTAGATAAATAAGAAAGTATTTTATATTTATAAATTTAAATTTTGGACGTATTTTTATTTAAAATACGTCTTTTTATTTATTATTTTATTAATATCTTTATTTATTATTTTACTGATATATAATTTTTAAACAAAATGTAATTCTATAAATTATGCTTTATTTAGGCTTTATTAAAAATATCTCCATCACTATATTACATAAATTACCACAAGATTTATCCTACTTTTTCCTGTATTATATTATTCGCAATAAAAATAAAGGAGGGATACATAATGATGGAAGTTTCAATAGAAGAAATGGTTGAATTTATATACGACAGATGCGCTGATGATTTAACAGAAGAGCAAATCGAGATGGTTTTAGAATTACAACAAGAGTTCTTAGATTCTAAAGGCTTAATTGAATTAGAAGAAGATGATATTTATTAATTTTATGTATGAAAAAATTCGCTTCGCTCATGGCGCCAACGACCTCGTCCGTTGCTTTAGTTAATAGGTTGGAAATTATACATTATCCACAAACCAGATAATATCTAATTTCCTTAGAATTGAAAAAAGACCCTACTTTTGTAAGGTCTTTTTTTATAAGGTTTTATTTAATGAATATTTTATCTTATCCGAAATATCTTTCTAATAATCCTAAGAATGCTTTACCGTGTCTAGCTTCATCTTTACACATTTCATGAACTGTATCATGTATAGCATCTAATCCTAATTCTTTAGCTCTTTTAGCTAATTTTAATTTTCCATCAGTTGCTCCGTATTCAGCATCAACTCTTACTCTTAAGTTTTCTTTAGTATCAGCTGCTACACATTCTCCAAGAAGTTCTGCAAATTTTGCAGCATGTTCAGCTTCTTCGAAAGCTATTCTTTTGTAAGCTTCTGCTACTTCTGGATATCCTTCTCTATCAGCTTGTCTACTCATTGCTAAATACATACCTACTTCTGTACATTCTCCAGTGAAGTTAGCTCTTAATTCTTCTACTACTTGCTCGTCTACACCTTGAGCTACACCTATTCTGTGCTCGTCAGCCCAAACCATTTCACCTTTTAATTCTTCGAATTTTTCAGCTCCAACGTGACATACTGGACATTCAGCTGGTGCGTTTTCTCCTTCATATATATATCCACATACTTGGCATACCCATTTCTTCATAATTAAATTCCTCCTAATATTATACAATTCTTCTTATATTTGTCTCTTTAGTATATACCCTAAAGATATTTTTTTCAAACATTTTATTTTACTTTTTTTAAAAAATTTCTTAATTTTTGTAAATCTTAAACTTTACACTTTATATATACCACGTATGTAACATATTAAACATATTTTTTAAATTTTTTTAAAAAATTATTTTCTTATTAGATAACTAGCAATTTCATAATATCTTTGCTTTGAATTTCCTTTATTTAAAATTCTAACTGTCCAGCTCTTTTTTCTTTTTTCTTAGGTTCAAATTTTTTATCAAATTCATCAACCTTATCTTGATTTACATTATAACAATCGTCAAATATAAAAAATCCTTCTATATTATTTAATGCATCTTCTTTTAAAGTTTTAACCATAAAAAATGGAGCTTCGTCTTCTACTGGTACACATTCAAGGTGGATTTTGTATTTTGATGCACTTTCAAATCCAAATCTTTTATAATAATTTTCATCTCCTGTTATAAAAATAGCACTATATCCTAATCTCGCTGCTTTTTGCATAGATATTCTGATCAGTTTGCTTCCTATTTCTTTTCTTTGGAATTTTGGATGTACACTGATAGGACCGAATGTTATAAACGTTTCGTTATCAACTCCATCTATATATCCCTTTGTATAGACAATATGTCCTACAATCTTCCCATTACACTCTACAACTAATTCTAAATCTTCTATTGATTTATTATTGTGATGCAAATTATGTAGTACTAGATGTTCACTGCACCCTGGTCTATATACATTCCAAAATGCCTCTCTCGTCAAAACTTCTACTTCTTTATAATCGTCTTTTTCAATTTTTCTTATAATTAAACTCATATTAATCCCCCTTATAACGCTTAGTTTTTTCTAATTATATCATATATTTAATATTTAAAATTTTTATCTTTAAATCCTTCTAAATATATTAATTTAGATATAAAATTCACTTTGTTCATGGCGCCAACGAATCGAAGATTCCGTTGCTTAAAATTCTCTTCGTCATGCGACTCAGATAATACGTAATTTCCTTATAATAAAAAAAGTGTTGCAAAATATCTCTATTTCACAACACCTCTGTATATAAAAATCTTATTTTATCCAAAATATCTTTCTAATAATCCTAAGAATGCTTTACCATGTCTAGCTTCATCTTTACACATTTCATGAACTGTATCATGTATAGCATCTAATCCTAATTCTTTAGCTCTTTTAGCTAATTTTAATTTTCCATCAGTTGCTCCGTATTCAGCATCAACTCTTACTCTTAAGTTTTCTTTAGTATCAGCTGCTACACATTCTCCAAGAAGTTCTGCAAATTTTGCAGCATGTTCAGCTTCTTCGAAAGCTATTCTTTTGTAAGCTTCTGCTACTTCTGGATATCCTTCTCTATCAGCTTGTCTACTCATTGCTAAATACATTCCTACTTCTGTACATTCAGCAGTAAAGTTAGCTCTTAAATCTTCTACTACTTGTTCATCTACCCCTTGAGCTACACCTATTCTGTGTTCATCAGCCCAAACCATTTCACCTTTTAATTCTTCAAATTTTTCAGGTCCTACATGACAGACAGGACATTCTGATGGTGGATTTTCTCCTTCATATATATAACCACATACTTGACATACCCATTTTTTCATAATTAATTCCTCCTAAATATTATTTATTATTAAATTTATCTTGTATTATATATACCTAAAATTTTTATACTTAAACAGTTTTTATAAAACTTTTTAGTTATTTTATATATAATACTCATACCCCTAAAATTTCTCGACAATATAATTTTAGTCTTTTCTAATTTTTTTTGCAATATTTTGTAATTATTTAGTTATCTAATTAAAGCTCATACCCCAATGTTAAATATATATTTTCCAGCTCTTCTCTCATCTTCTCATTGCCCTCTGCCCTAACTTGAGAACACATATTAGGTTTATATTTTCCCGCTACCAACTTTGCTGCAAATGCCATACAAGTTGACTCTCCGCATTTTCCACAATTTAGTCGAGGAAGTACTTCATATACATCAAATGGACTAGGTAAGTTGCGTTTTTCATCACTAGGTTTTATGCTGTCTTTTTTTTCATAACAATCGTTTATAAAATCTTTTATATAATCTAATGTCTCAAATGCATCTGTTTCATTTAATAATTTAGATACTTTTATATCGTCTTTTGTTATTACTATTATTTTTGGACCGTAGTTATATGTTAGAGTTTGTCCTTTTTTGTTGTATATAGCTGTTTTTAAGTAAGTATTTAAATATGGGAAAAGCTCTGATACATCTCTAGATGGAGTTGCTATTATTCTTATTCTCTTTGAGTCTGTTGTGCATGGTTGTATAAAACTTAAATTGATTTGTTCTAAAAACATAATTATCCCCCTATAATTTTTTAATAAATTTTATTATAAATTATTTAAAGCTTCAACTAATTTATCTATATCGTCTTTTGTATTAAAATATCCAATACCAATTCTAAGACTACCCCTGTCTTTTGTATTGATTACGCTATGTGCAGTTGGTGCGCAGTGCAGTCCTGCCCTAAGCATTATGTCGTATTTTTGATCCAATATAGTAGATATATCCTCTGGTCTTTTGTTTTTTATATTAAAACTTATTACACTTAAGATTTTTTCACAGTCTTTTGGTCCGTAAATTTCTATATCTTTTACAGTTTCCAATCTCTGTAAGGCGTATTTTGTAAGTTCTTTTTCTTTATTATGTATATTGTCTATTCCTTCTCTATTTAAAAACTTTATAGCTGCTCTAAGACCAGCTATCCCACTTACATTTGAGGTTCCAGTTTCTAAATGATTTGGATAATAATCAGGCTGATAGTCATATGCAGAATCACCACCTGTCCCCCCTGCTTTTAGCGGTTTTATGTCTATATCCGTATTTATTATAAGACCTCCTGTCCCCATAGGAGCAAGTAAACTTTTATGTCCTGTAAATGCAAGAATGTCTATGTTGTCTTCTTTTATATCTATCTTCATAGCTCCAGCGCTTTGTGCAGCGTCTACTAAAAATACTATTTTGTTTTCTCTCGCTATTTTGCCTATTTCTTTTATAGGTTGTATTGTTCCAAGTACGTTTGATGCTTGTGTAAATACTATTAATGCTGTGTCTTTTCTTATGTATTTTTTAATATCTTCTGGATTTGTAATCCCGTCTTTTGAACATTCTACTGTGTCTATTTTTATATTTATATCTTTTTCTAAAGTTTTTAGACATCTCCAAACGGCATTATGCTCCAAACTACTTGTTATTACATGGTCATTTTCCTTTAGTATTCCTCTTATTGCAATATTTAAAGAATCAGTTGCATTGCTTGTAAATACAACTTTTTTAGGATCATCAAAATTAAAAAGATTTCCAATAAGTTTTCTACATTCATAAACAATATAATCTGATTGCATTGCTTTTTTATATGAGCCTCTTCCAGAAGAGGTCCCATTATTTATCATAAAATCATATACTGCATCTGCAACTTCTTTTGGTTTTGGAAAAGAAGTCGCTGCATTATCTAAGTAAATCCCCATTTTTCCTCCTAATATTACCTTTATATTATTTTATATATGTAAATTAAAACGCTTTTTGAGTATTCTCAATACGTTTTTTTAACCAATTATAAATATCATTATATACATCTTCATAATTAAGTTCATTAAGTATCTCATGACGTCCATCTTTATAAAGTTTTATATCTATATCTTCTACACCTTGGACTTTATAATTATTGTATACTTGTTTTACACTTTTACCGTAATTTCCAACTGGGTCCATATCTCCAGCAACAAATAATAATGGTAGGTCATTTGGTATTTTGACTTTATTTTGTGGACTTTGTATAAATTCCAATACATCAAATAACGTCTCATATCCGTTTAATGTAAATAAGAAAGTACAGTATTTATCATTTACATATTTATGTACTATATCTTTATCCCTACTTATCCAATCATTTTGTGTAACTACTGGCTCGAATTTTTTATTGTAAGTCCCAAATGCCATTTTTTCTACAAATTTACTTCTGTAATTATCTCCTTTAAAGGCCTTTAATATTTTTAGTACTGCTTTTCCACCTTTTAATACAACTTTTGGCTGACTACCAGTACCAACTATTACTGCTCCATCTACCTTATCTCCGTAAGTCATTATGTATCTTCTAATCATAAAAGATCCCATAGAGTGCCCCAATACAAAATAAGGTATTTCTTCTCCAAATCTAGACTTTATTTCTTTTGTAATCTCATATAAATCGTCTACTACTGTTTTACTTTTGTATTGTGTTGGAAAATACCCCAATTCATCATCATCTTTTGCTGTAAGACCATGACCAAGGTGGTCATTTCCCACCACTAATATCCCCTTTGAATTTAAAAATCTTGCAAATCTATCATATCTATCTATGTACTCTATCATCCCATGTGATATCTGGACAATCGCTTCAATATCACCTTCAGGCTCCCACACAATTGTGTGTAAATTATTTTCATTATTAGTAGATTTTATATAAAGTTCTGTTTTTTTCATTTCAAACTCTCCCTTACAATTAATTTTTCTTTATTCTACTAAAGGAAAATGGATTATTTATTAAATTATATTACATTTTATTACTTTACTGTAAATTTTTTAATAAAAAAACTGCCATAAGTTATAAACTCATGACAGTTTTAAAAAGATTTATTTAATTATTGTTTTTAATTTCCACTTTTCATTTTTATATCTTATATATCCTATCAATAGACCTACAAACCATCCTATAGGAATAGCATAATAAACTACTGATGGGCCAATTTTGTTTGAAAAAATATATACGATTATCAATCGAATAAAGAAATTCAACATGGTAGCTATTACAAATATACTTATATCTCCAGCACCTTTTAGCACTCCGCAATAAGCATTCATAAAACCTTTTAATATATAAAATGCTGAAATTACACGAAGGTATTTGATTGCAAAACTTATAGCATCTTCACTTTGAGCTTCATCTAAAAATAAATCTATTATATCCCTTCCAAAAATAAATAATATACTGAATATAATTAAACTCATAATTGATATCATAATTAAGGTACTTTTTAATCCTTCTTTTACTCTATCTATTTTTTTAGCACCTATATTTTGCGCTGTAAATGTACCTATTGCATTTCCAAATGACGCAAGTGGAATCATAGTTATTGAATCTATTTTTGTCGCTATAGTATATCCAGCTATTATAGATGATCCAAATGTATTTACTATTATTTGAACTAAAAATATGCTTATATATACAAATGACTGTTGAAATATAGATGGTATAGCTATTTTATTCATATTTTTTAGTATTTTAAAGTCAAAAAGTTTAAAATCTAAATCATCTATTTCATTATTTTTATAAGTTTCCTTATCACTATTTATTTTTTTATATTCACTATTTATAGAGTCTTTTTTATCAAATTTTTTCAAATTAAAAAATAAGTATCCTATAGATAAAAAAGCCGATATACCTTGTGCAATCAAAGTAGCCATAGCGACTCCAATCACTCCATATTGGAGTTTTACAACAAATATTAAATCTAAAAGTATATTTAAGAAACTAGAGAATATAAGAAAGTACAGAGGTATTTTAGATTCTCCAAGCGCATTGAAAATCGAAGTTATTATATTGTATAAAAACATAAATGTAAGCCCTAAGAAATATATGTTTAAATAATTTAGTGCATCATCAAATATATTTACAGGGGTTTTCATTATTTTTAATAAAAACTTCGACATACATAATCCTATACAAGCTAAAAAAATACTAAGCACTCCTATAGCTATTATAGATGTGTATATTGATGTCTTCATTTTATAAATCATCTTTGCCCCATAATATTGAGATATTACAACTGCACATCCTATCCCACTTCCTATAGCAATTGACATAAATACCATAGTTATTGAATAAGATGCTCCTACTGCTGCTAGTGCATCTTCACCGACATAATTTCCGACAATTATTGAATCTACTAAGTTGTAGAGTTGTTGAAATACGCTGCTTAAAACTAACGGTATTGAAAAATATGCAATTGATTTTGCTGCATTACCTTCTGTCATATAATTTTCCATACGCCTTTTAAAAGTAAATTATACTTTTTATTCTCCTTTCTTTAGTTAAATATGTGTTTGAGTTTTATTAAATTTTACTTTTTTATTTTTAATTTGAATTTTTATATTGAGTTAATTTATAGATTTTGTATCTTCTTCTTTTAAATTATTTTTCTTTAAAAAAGATAATTTTGTCTCTGAAATTATAATTGCACAAAATATTATCAAACATCCAACTATCATTTTTAAAGTTAGAACTTCGTGTAAAATTATAACTGATAATATAGTTCCAAATACTGATTCTAGTGATAAAATTATAGCTGACTTTGTCTGGCTTACATCTCTTTGGCAAATAGTCTGAAGTAAAAATGCAATTGTCGTAGAAAATATGCCTAAATAAAGTACACCTATTATAGATGATATCTGCGCTTGTATTTTTATTTCATTAAACAATATCTGTACTATTAGTGATAAAATAGTTGCAACGCTAAATTGAACAACAGTCAGAACTATTGCGTTGTTTTTTTTAACAAATTCGCCTGTGAAAAATATGTGAAATGCAAATCCAAATGCACATATCATTGTCAAAAAATCTCCAAAATTGATGCTAAAGTCGGCTTCTAAAGATAGTATTCCTATTCCCAAAATCGCTATTATACTGCTTATTATTCCGTATTTGTCTAGTGGTCTTTTGTATAATATAAAACCGATAAACGGTACTATTACTACGTTTATAGCTGTTAAAAAGGCGTTTTTTGATGCTGTTGTATAAGACATTCCAATCGTTTGAAATGCAAACGCAATAAATAAAAATACACCAATTAAACTACCTGCTTTTACAGCTTCTTTAGTTATATTATTCTTAATTTCTTTAAAAAATATAATTCCAAGTAAAACTGCTCCTATAAAAAATCTTATTGTCAATATCTGAAGTGGTGTAAGTCCACCGCTTAAAGAAATTGAAACCCCTATAAATCCACTTCCCCAGATAAAAGCAGTCAAACCTAGTCCAATCTCTCCTTTGTATTTAGTAAACATAAAATCCCCCCTTAAAAAACTGTAAATTAATTTTTAAAGACCCTATACAATATTTTAGAATTTTAAAATACATCCTTATACCGATTATCTATAGTTTATTTTATTACTATTATAATTATATCATTGCACTACATCATCTTCTATATTGCTACATTTTAGGGTTTTGAATTATGCAAAAAATAAAACCCAAAGAATTTGTTTTTCTCTTTGGGTTTTAAATTAATATTATCTCCAATTTTTATTGTAGTCTTCTATAGTATTTTGAATATTATCGCTTTTAAACAAAGTACTCATAACTGCATAATCATCACAGTAATCTATAATTTGTTTTATATTTTGAGACAAAATTCCGCCTAACGCAACAATCTTTATTTTAGTCAAATCTTTAGCATTTTTTAAAAGATCTACTCCCTTAGGTCTTAGCCCTTCTTTGCATTTTGTATCAAATATATGTGAAAGAGTTATATAATCTATATCTATTTTTTTACTTTCTATAATTTTATTTAACTCAATAACCTCATGTGTACTGTGTAGAGATAGTCCTATTTTTTTATTTTTATCGAACTTATAACCCCTACTTATCAAATCTTTAAATAAATTATATGGAAGGTGTACTCCATAAACAGGATAATTTTCATATAATTCAATCGAGCTATTTACAATTATATTTATATCTGCTTTATTTTCTTTTAATTCTGAAACTATCTCATTATATAGTTTTTCCAATTCACTATATTTTAAATCTTTTTCTCTTAAAATCAAGTACTCTACATTATTTTTAGCAGCTTCGACTATAGTTTTTATGTATTTTTCTTTGGAGCATAGATTTCTGTTGCTGATTAAATACATCTAAAATCTCTCCCAATCTTTAAATACATATTGATATCCGATTGAATTTAACATTTTTCCTACTTCTTCTAAGCTGGCATCTGTATTATTTTCAAATTGGTTTGTTCCACCTTCTCCTAAAGTATGTCCCCCTACGTCTGTTGTTACTTCGGCGCTTAATTTAGTAACTCCTAATGGCATTACATTTTTTCTAAATTCTAAATCCTCTCTTGTCGAAACGTTTAATGCTGCATGAGGGTCGAAAAGTCTCATAACCGTCATTATTTGAAATTCTGTTTTATCGTCTACTGGATTTATATCGTCAAAGCTCCCCTTAAATGGCTTCATTCTAGGTGCTGAATAAGAAAGCTCTATATGTGGATATTTTGTTTTTAAATATTCTCCATGTAAAATAGTGAAAAATGCGTCTTTTCTATAGTCAGCAAGTCCTAATAGTGCGCCTATTGATAAACTTCTCATTCCTGCCATTGCCCCTCTTTCCGGCGCATCTAGTCTAAATTTGAAATTTGCCTTTGGTCCTTTTATGTGTACCTTTTTATAAACTACTTCATCATATGTTTCTTGATAGACAGTAAGTGAGTCTGCACCATTTTCAACAAGGTGTTTATACCCTTTTACTTCCATTGGATATACTTCTATCCCTATTGACGAAAATCTGTCTGAAATAAGATTTACCGCCTCTCCTATATATTCAACTGGAGAATGTCTTTCACTTTCGCCTGTAAGTACTAAAATATGTTTAAATCCCATATCAGCTATATAATCTGCTTCGTTTTTAATTTGCTCCATATTTAATTTTCTTCTGTTTATCCCACTTTTACAGTTGTATCCGCAGTATACACAGTGATTTACACAGTAATTTGCAATATACATAGGAGTATATAAAGTTACTGTTTTGCCAAGATGTTGAAGACTTAATCTATGAGCTTTTTGTGCCATCTGTTCTAGGTGTTGTGTGGCTTTTGGTGATAATAAGTTTAAGACATCCATATGATCTAACTTATTTTTATTTAAACTTCTTAAAACATCTGGCTCTGTAACATTTTTAAAATATCCGTCGAAATCAAAATCTCTGTATTTTTCTAAAACTTCATAAAAACTCATCTATATTCCCCCTTATAGACTTCCTAAAAATCCAGTTAAAGGTGATGATGCATTTGCAAAGTTGCTCACTGGTCCAGTTTTTCCTAGGTATGCCTCTCTTCCACCTTCTACTGCTAATCTAAATGCATTTGCCATTTTTACTGGGTCTTGTGCTGATGAAATTGCTGAGTTTACTAAAACTGCAGCTGCTCCCATCTCCATAGCCTCCATCGCTTGTGATGGCTTACCAATGCCTGCATCTACAATTATATTAGTGTCTAACTCATCTATCATTATCTGAATCATTTCTTTCATTTTTAATCCCCTATTTGACCCAATCGGTGCGCCTAGTGGCATTACAGCAGCTGCTCCAGCTTCTATTAAACGTCTTCCTGCGTATAAGTCTGGTGACATATATGGAAGAACTACAAACCCTTCATCTGCTAGAATTTTAGTTGCTTTTATTGTCTCTTCGTTGTCTGGTAGTAAGTATCTTGTATCTGATATAACTTCTATTTTTATAAAATCTCCACAGCCCATTTTACGAGATATCCTAGCTATTCTAACTGCTTCTTCTGCATTAGTAGCTCCCGAAGTATTAGGAAGTATAGTCATTTCTTTTGGTATATAAGTCAAAATATTTTCATTTGGATTGTCTAAATCAACTCTTCTTATTGCCATTGTTATTATTTCGCTATTGCTTGCTTTTATAACTTCTGGAAGAATATCGTTACTTCCAAATTTCCCTGTCCCTATTAAAAGTCTGCTGTCAAATTCGTGTCCACCTAATATTAATTTATCCATTTTGTCTCCCCTTTTTAATTTAGTATCTAAAATTTAAATCAAATTACTGTTTTATATTTATAGTACATCATAATATTTTTACTAACTTTTATCTTTTTATATCTTCAATTAAAATTTTCATAGCTAAGTTTGCCATATGATTTGCACATATTGAAACCCTTGGAGCCATTAGTCCTTCGTCTTCTTTTGCCTCGTGTTCAAAATCTCCACAAATATAAAATTTATCTCTTATTTTCTTTGTTTTTATTATATTTGAATCGTAATATCCAGCCATTCCAGATGATGCAATTAGGTATTTATCTTTAAAGTTTCTAAGTACAGTATTACATATCATAGCCTTGTTTTTTGGATCATCAAAGGCCTCGATTACGATATCATATTCTTTTAAAAAATCTATATTTTCTTTTGTAACAAATATATCCTTAGTTTTTATCTTTACAAAAGGATTTATATCTTTTATTAAAGATTTTAGTGCCTCTGTTTTTTTCATACCTATATGTTTTACAAAATACTGCTGTCTATTTAAATTAGACGGTTCAACTACATCATAATCTACTAAAACAATTTCGCCTACTCCTACTCTAGAAAGCGAGATAGCTATATTTGACCCTAGTCCTCCAAGACCTAAAACTGCAACTTTTCCAGATTTGAGCTTATTATGTACATTTGGCGTATGTCTTGCAATCATAACTCTTTCTAACTCGTCTTTTGTTGGGATTTTTCCCCTCTCTATAAGTGTAAGTCTATCATCTTCTTTTAAAATTTTATCTTCCTTTAATGGAAATCCATTTAAGATAAGCACATCACAATTCTTATCTACTTTATTTCGTAATTTATAAGCTGTGCAGTTTTCCTCTATTTCTGTCTGAATCTCATTTAAGAATATCTTCAAATCAACCACCCCCTACAAAGCTTATAACTTCCACTGTATCTTCATTTTTTAATAAATATGTACTGTAGACTTCGTCATCTAGTATTTCCATATTTACTTCTACAACGACCTTTTGTGGATTTAAGTCGTAATTTTCTAAAAGATCTTTTACAGAAATATCTTCTTTTAAATCTACAGTTTTACCGTTTAATATCATATTGTTCCCCCTTTTTATTGATTAGAAATCTTATTTAAAAACAAAAAAAGCAGAAAATAAACCATACCCGCGGTGGTATGCCCCATTTTCTGCTTTTTAAGCTACTGATATATTACCATTTTATGTAATACATGTCAATTGTTTTTGAGGAAATATTTTTTATTTTTTTATATATTCAATTTATTCTTTTTGCATCAAAACTTATTTTTATTGCTAAATATATTTATACAATTAAACTACTTCTTTTTGCTCTTCTTTAAATTCTTCTAAATTCACAACTCTATCGCATATTTTGTCTACTAAAGCTTTTTCATGACTTATAACTATTACACCTATATCATTTTTCTTGGCATAATCTAAAACTACAGCCCAAATTTGTGCTTGTGTTATTGCATCTAACATAGTTGTCATCTCATCAGCAATTAAAAATCTAGTCTTCGGTGATAATGCCCTTATAACACAAAAACGTTGAAGTTCTCCACCTGATAATTCACTCGGCCATCTATTCATCCATCCTTGTTTAATACCCATAGCTTCTATCAATTCCTTTGGTGGAATAAATGCCTCGTTTATTATTTTTTTCATCTTCCACTTTGGATTTACAGATTTTTCGGGATGTTGGAAAATAAGTTGAACTGGATTGTATCCATTTTTTTCTCTTTTACATCCTTTAAGTATCACTTCTCCGCTTTCTGGAGTTATGTATCCAGCCAATATTTTGGCAAGTGTCGTCTTACCAAATCCACTTGGAGCAATAAGTCCAACGACTTCACCGCTATTTACACAAAAATCAATATCCTTTAATATATATCTATCCTCATTATATTTAAAATTTATATTTTTAGCTTTAAGTTGCATGAATACATCTCACCTTTCCATTTCTAATTTCTTTAATTTCCGGTACTCTAACTTCACATTCCTTTGTTTTGATTTTACATCTATCACAAAATACACATCCTTTTGGAAGTTCACTTGGAAGTGGCTGTGTCTTATCGTCTAAAGCTTTAAATTCATGGTTTGGAAGTGCCTTGTAAAGTGCCTTTGTATAAGGATGTCTCAATTTTTCTATATTTTTAAAATCATCTGTATTAGCTATTTCTAAAGTAGAACCTGCATAAAAAATAGCCACCTTATCTGCAATTTTAAGTGCAGCAGATATGTCGTGTGTTATCATCAGTATTGAACATCCGCTATCAGCCACTTTTCTAAAGTCTTTTAGTACTTCATTTAAGGATTCTTCGTCTAATCCTGGCGTCGGCTCATCTGCAATTATTACCTTGCTGTTTGATGCTAAAGCTGTGCATAAAAGCACCTTTCTCGCCATCCCTCCTGATAGTTGGAATGGATAATAATTTTTAACTTTTTTGTCTAAATTATATTTTTCAAAGAGATTATCTACAATTTCGTCTTTAGCTTTTTTATCCTTATTTTTTATAGATATTTTAATTTGACTTCCTACCTTTTTTAAAGGGTCGAGATAATTTACAGATTGAGGTATAAGTACAATCTCACGCCCTCTTAAGTTTTGTTTTCTCTTTTCTGTCAGCTCTTCTTTGTTATAAATTATCCTTCCATGTGTAGACGAGTTATGTGGAAGTATTCCCAAAATAGCGTGTGCAAGAAGACTTTTTCCAGAACCACTAGAACCTACAACTGCCAATATCTCGCCTTTATTTAATTCTATATCTAAATTTTTAATTACTTCTAAATCAGTTCTAACTAATCCTTTTGTATATTGAGAAAATGATATTCCCAAGTTTTCAACTTTTAAAATTGGCTCTTTCATCTCTACCTCCTATTTATACGCTGTTTTAGGATTTATTAATTTTTCTATATTTTTGCCTATTCTGTCTACCATCATAGAAACTAAAACTAAACTAAGCCCTGGGAAAAATGCAAGCCACCAGTCTCCACTTGTAAGGTATTTCATACTTTCTGAAAGTATTACACCTATGGCTGGTTCATGTGGTGGAAGCCCAAAACCTAAGAAAGTTACTGATGCTTCGTGCAAGATTGCATGTGGGAATATAAGTACAGCTCCAACTATTATCTGAGGTATTACATGAGGCAAGATATGTTCTTTTGCTATATACCAATTTGATTTTCCAAAGTTTCTCGCAATCTTCGTATAATCCGACTCCATAATCTGCATAACTTCCGCTCTTATAACTCTAGTAAGCGATGTCCAGTGAGTAAGCGAAACACCGACTACAATACCTTTTATACCTCCACCCATAGCAATTGATATAAGTATTACAACTAATGTGTGAGGTACTGATAAGACTAAATCTATAAGCCAAGTTACAATAAAATCTACCTTTTTCCCAAATGTAGGACCAATAATACCTAATAATACTGCAATTATTGTACTTGTAAGGGTAGCTAAAATACCTATTTTCATACTTATGCTAAGACCTTTTATAGTTCTAGTAAGCATATCTCTTCCCACCCAATCAGTTCCAAATAAATGATCAAGTGATGGAGGTTGAAATTTATTTAATAAATCTACATATAAATTATCTTCACCTATAAAAGTTCCCCAGATTAATATATCTGCAAATAAAATAACAAATACTGTTATCCAGAATATTGTTCTTTCTCTAGCCCCGTAATTAAGAAGTTTTTTGTTTTTTAGTTGTCCTTTTTCTTTGATTTTTTCCATTATAAATTTTGTCCCTCCTTAATTCTAGGATCTATCACTCTGTATAATAAATCTGCAATTATATTTCCAGAATAGACAAATACTAAACTTATTATCGATATTCCCATAAGAAGTGGTAAATCACCTTTAAGTCCTGCTGAAACTGTCGCTTGACCAAGTCCAGGATATGAAAAAACTTGCTCTACAAATATTGTTCCTCCAAATAATTCGCTAAAGGATAAAAACTGAAGTGTTATTGCTGGAAGTGATATATTTTTAAGAACATGATTAAATATTATACTTATTTGACTTTCGCCACGTGCTTTTGCAAATAATATATAGTCGCTTTCCATTATCTCTATGACCTTTTGTCTTGTATTCATACATATACTCGAAATACTTATTATTGAAAGAGTGAGTGCAGGTAGTATTATATGTTGCATTCTCTCAACAAATCCCACATTTTCTGATAAAACGCCGATTGGTACGCTTAGTGCAACTGGGAACCACCCTAATTTTACAGAAAATAATATTATAAATAATATTCCAAGCCAAAATGTCGGAGTCGATATTATTATATAGCAATATCCACGTATTATTTTGTCTATTAATTTTCCTTCTTTTATGCCTGCTATAATCCCTAAAATAAATCCTATAATTCCAGAAAGTATCCAAGATATTCCCATAAGCCATATAGACGACATAAATTTTTGTCCTATTACTTCTAAAACTGGTCTTCTATATATCATAGAAGTTCCCCAATCTCCACTTATAATCGATTTAAACCAAGACCAAAATCTAATTATAGGAGGTTGATTTAAGCCCCAATGCTCTGCTATTAATTGTCTTTGTTCAGCACTTACTTTTGTTGATGCTCCGACATAAGCTGTAACTGGGTCGATTGGAGATAATTCCATTAAAACAAAAGTAATTATACAAAGAGCTACTAAAAGAGTTATTAATTTCAAAACTTTTTTAGTTAAAAATTTCCCTATTCCCTTATTCATATTTTCTCTCCTCAAAATCTTCAAAAATACAATATCAAACTAGTACCTATTTCTAGGTACTAGTTTGTATCTTAGCTTTATTTATATTTAATGTTTATTTCCATGACCATTCATTAACATTGTCAAATATTCTTCCGCCGTGTGGTTGAACTACTGGGTTTCCAAAGTCAAATCCATCTGCAGCTAAGTAAACGTGATTTGCATTTACAAGCCAGCAATATGGTGCGTCGCCTTTTGCAGATGTATATTTTTGAAGGTCTTTCCAATATGGTAATGCTTCATCTTCATCTTTTGCATCTAATGCTTTATCTATATCTTCGTTTACTTTTTCGTTATTATAACCACCTGCATTGTCCCATGCAACTGTTCCACCTGCTATAGGACCGTAATATAAGTTGTATAATTCTGATGGATCTCCTGAACCAAATCCAAATAATACAGCTTCTTTATGTATATCTTCAAGTATTGTATCCCATGTTCTAACTTCTAAGTTAACACTTATACCTATTTCTTTTGCTACATTTACAAATTCTAAAGCCATTTCTTGTCTGTATTCACCTTCAGTATATAGTAATTTAAATTCAGCTTTTTGGCCGTCTTTTTCTAATACTCCATCATTATCTGTGTCTTTCCATCCACCATCTGATAATATTTTTTTAGCTTCGTCTACATTTGCATATTCATCTTTAGATAATTCAGTACTTTTATCTTCCCATGGCATTTGTTCAAGCCCTGTAGTCGAAGGTGTACCATATCCATTAAGTACTCCATCTACTATCTTTTGTCTATCTACTGCAGTATTTAAAGCCTTTCTTATAGCTTCATCACTTGTTACATTGTTACCCATATCGTATCCGTCTTTTGCTTTTTCTCCTGCTTTAACCATTGGGAACTCAACACCATAACATTCTATACTTTCTATATCAACTACATTTGCTCCATCTACTTTTTTATCTGCTAAGTTTCCGTTTATTTGGCACACATCTACATCTCCAGTTTGAACAGCAGAATAAGCAGCATCTGTATCTAAAAATACCATTGTCAATTGTTTAATTTTTGGTTTATCACCATAATAATTTTCATTTTCTTTTGCTATAACTTGTTGACCTTTATCCCATTGTACAAATTCATAAGGCCCTGATCCAACTGGATTATCTTTAAAGTTTTCATCATAAGCATGTTTAGGAACTATACCTAAGTATGCTAATCTCTCCATAAATGCAGAATATGTTCTATTTAATTTAAATTCTATTGTAGTATCATCTTTTGCAGTTATCTTATCTATCATTGTTAAATCTATTTCTGAACCTGAGTTCTTAGCAGTTTCATATGTAAATGCTACATCTTCTGCTGTTACTTTCTCCCCATCTGTAAATTTAGCATCGTCTCTTATAGTTACTGTCCATGTTAATTTATCATCAGATACTTTATATCCAGTTGCCAAATCATTTTCAAATCCTAACTCTTTATCTCTTTTAAATAAAGTTGAGAAAAATACTTTTGTAAGCGATCCATGTCCGCCTGTTGTAGCATCAAATCCTGATTCTGGCTCTTCTCCAATTGCCACTATTAACTCATTATTTTTGATTCTCTCTTCTCTCTTTGATATAGTTTTATTAGAAGAAACCTTTTCATTGTTACTGGCGTTGTTACTAGAAGAACACCCTGTTAAACTTCCAACAGACAGCATCACAGCCATCCCTACTGCTAAAAACTTTTTTAATTTCATAATTATCCTCCCTAATTCTCTTTTTTAACTACTCCTCAGTTTTTTATTAATATATAATTTACAAGTAACCTTCTTGAACATAAAAAGCCATGAAGGCATAGACCTTCATGGCTTTTATATCATTCATTGATATCTTACAAATTAAATATTAACTTACGATAAGTGTAACACATTGTTAATATTTTCTCAACAATTTATTGACAAAATTTATTTTTATTTAAATTTTATATTTTATTCCACGCTTTCTTTTACTTCTTCATCATCTTCATCAGTTATTTCTTTATTACCCCAATAATTTGCAAGTACTGATACTGAAAATGCATGCCATATACCTGCTATTGCTGGTGCTATTGCGGCTTCTGGTGCAAAATGTGCTGCTGCTAAAACTGTCGCTAATGTGGCATTTTTCATTCCAGTTTCTATAGATAGAGTTCTTCTCTTTCTTTCTTTAAATCCAACAGCCTTACCACCGAAGTAACCACATAAATATCCATATATATTATGAATTACTACTGCTAAAGCTACTATTATTACTGATGCATTTAATTTTGATGCATTAGCAGCTACGATACCTGCAACTAAAACTACCATAGCAAGCCCAGATACAGAAGGCAATACTCTTATACATTTAGCTGCTGCTTTAGCAAATAAAGTATTGGCTATTACACCTAATATTATTGGTATTAAAACAACTTGAGATATTGATATAAACATTCCTATACCGTCGACTTGAACGTAAGTCCCTGCAAATAAGTAAATTAATGCTGGTGTTACTATTGGTGCTAAAAATGTAAATATTGAAGTATATGTTACTGATAATGCAACATCTGCTTTAGCTATAAAACTCATTACGTTTGAAGTAGTTCCCCCTGGACAAGCCCCAAGTAATATAAGTCCTACTGCTACATCACCTTTTAAACCTAGTAATTTCACTACTATAAATGCTCCAATTGACATAGTAACCATTTGAATTAAAAGTCCTAATATAACATCTTTTGGTTTTTTAAGTATAAGTATGAAATCATCTTTAGTTAATGTCATACCCATACCAAACATTATAAATCCTAAAATATAGTTGAAATATGGCACTATACCTATAAATATATTTGGATTAATATAAGATATAGCTGCTCCAATTAAAACTAGTAGTGATAAGTATTTTTTTACAAATACACCTAATTTGTCTACAAAATTCATGATAATGCCCCCTTTTATTTAATTATTTACCATAAAATTATAATAACAAATGCCCTTTTATGAACTGTATATGAATAAAAGGCTTTATTTACATAATAGTAACATAATATTCAAAAAAATCATTATTTTTAATTAATTATTATATATAATTTTATTTATATAATTTAAAAACTTACATTTTCTATACAATCTAATCTGCCTTTTATATAACCTTGTAATATTTTGTTTTTCTCAATTGTATAAAAAATAAGGCAAGTTAAACTTACCTTATTTTAATTTAAGACACTATTATTTTTATAAATTTTTTCTTTCCAATTTGCACGACAAGTTCGCCTTCTTTTGGCAAGAACTCTTCTTTAGTTATTTTTTTATCATTTATTTTTACTCCACCTTGTGCTAAAAGTCTTCTAAATTCACTTTTACTAGATACTAAACCTTTATCTACTACTATTTGGATTAAATCGAAGTTTTCTTTTTCTGCATTTATTGTATCTATATCTTTTGGCTTTTGTCCCATTTGGAATATCATTTTAAATCTCTCTTCTGCTTGATCTACTTCTTCTGCTGTGTGATATAAGCTGACTATTTCTCTCGCTAAATCCATTTTTATATCTCTTGGATTTATATTTTCATCTTTTAATTTAGATTTTACTTCTTTTATTTTTTCATCACTTACATCAGTTAATAATGTGTAGTATTTTACAATTAGTTCATCTGGTATTTCCATGACCTTTTGATATTTTGATTTTGCCGATTCGTAAATTCCTATATAATTGCCTAGAGTTTTACTCATTTTATTTTTGCCGTCTAATCCCTCTATAAGAGGCATCATAATTACAACTTGTGGCTCTTTTCCTATCTCCTTTTGCAGGGTTCTGCCAGAAAGCAAATTAAATCTTTGGTCTGTTCCGCCAAATTCTATATCTGCTTCAATAGCAGTCGAATCAAACGCCTGCATTAAAGGGTAGAAAAATTCATTTAAATATATAGGTCTTTGATTTTCAAATCTCATCCTAAAATCCTCTCTCTCAAGCATTCTCGCTACTGTTGTATATTGTGTCAACTGTAAAACATCTTCAAACGTCAATTTAGATAGCCATTCACTGTTAAACTTTATAGTTGTTTTTTCTTTATCTAAGATTTTAAATACTTGCTCTTCATATGTCTTTGCATTTTGTAATACTTCTTCATCACTTAAAGACTTTCTCATTTTTGATTTTCCTGTGGGGTCTCCTATCTTACCCGTAAAATCACCTATTATTATAATAATCTCATGTCCTAAGTCTTGTAATTGTTTTAGTTTTCTAAGAATAACTGTATGTCCTAGGTGTATATCTGGTGCACTAGGATCTAGCCCCAATTTTATTTTTAATGGCTTATTATTATTTATTGATTTCTCTAATTTTTTTATTAATTCTTCTTCATTAATTATATCTAATGTTCCCTTTTTTATTATTTTCAATTGTTCTTCTACATATTTCATACATGACCTTCCTTCCCCATAATGCTCAAAAAGCTCTCATCCATAAGGACGAGAGCTCCTATATTCACTAACTCTTAAATCTCTTTTTAGCCAAGACCTCTCTTTAAATTCGATTGAATTTATTTATTATCTCAACTATAAATATATCTTTAATTTAAATATATTAATATTATTATAGTTTGTCAATCATTTTATAAATTTATACATTCGTATATATTACCTAGATAATCTCTATTTTCATCAATATAAACTTATATCCTATTTTCATTATTTTTATCTATTATCTGTTATAATATTTTTAAGGGGATTTTTTTATTTATTTTATTTTTAAGGTGGGAAAAACAATGACATTTGAACAATTAAGGTCTTTTTTAGCTGTTGTAAAAAATAATCACTTTACACTAGCTTCCCAGCAATTATTTATATCTCAATCATCAATATCTAAACATATAAAAGCCTTAGAAAAGGAAATTGGGATTGAGCTTTTTAAAAGGGAACATAGGACTATCACGTTGACACCAGCAGGGCAAGAATTTCTTGAATTTGCAAAACAAAGCGTTGATAGCTATGACAAAATGCAAAGGGGTTTAGAAAAATACAAAAGTCAAGAAAGTGAAATTATTACAATTGGGGTTATAGATACAATGATTGAATATGGACTGGCAGCTCTTATAGGCGATTTTCACAAAGAATATCCAAATATTCAAATAGAACTTATAGAAAGAAGTAACAATTCCATATTAGAATATTTAAGTCTGTCTAAATTTAATTTAGCATTTGTAAACAATATAGGCACAAATAGCAAATTATTAGATTCATGTGCTCTTTTTCATGATAATTTAGTCATGGTCACTTCTGAAAACCATAGATTTTTAGAAAATAAAACTATTGCTCTTTCAAAAACATCAAAAGAAAAATATATTTCGTTAAGCGGTGACTCTACTTTACACAATATATTTTTAAGTGTTTGGGGTAACTTAAACTTTTTTCCAGAAGTGTCTTATATAGATAGCCAGACAAAAACATTACTTGCATTAGTATCTGAAGATATGGGTATAACTCTTCTTCCCGATACTATCGCTATGTCATATAAAAACAACATAAATAGACATATAAAAATCATCAATTTATTTGATAATTTTTATGCGACGACTTATTTAGTTAATATAAAAAATAAAAAATTATCTAAAAACGAGACTATATTTAAGGATTTTGCTTTGAAATGGTTCGACAAACAGATATCTTAATATTAAAAAAAGGGGAATGAACCTCCCCTCTTTATAGTATTTTTATTGATTTATAATTTATCTACTATTTCTTTAGCTATTTTTTTATCATCAAAATAATATTTTTTATCTCCTTTTATTTGATAATCTTCATGACCTTTACCCGCTATAATTATTAAATCTTGGTTTTTATATATTTCTATCGCAGTTTTTATCGCCTCTTTTCTATCTTTTACGATTAAGTAATTGTCTAATTTAGTATTTATACCTTTTAAAATATCATTTATTATTTCTGTTTCATTTTCAAATCTAGGATTATCTGAAGTTATAATTGAAATATCTGAATTGTCTTGGGCGATTTTTCCCATTATCGGTCTTTTTGTTTTATCTCTATCTCCACCACATCCAAAAACTAAAATTATTCTTCCTTCTGTAAATAATCTTGCACTTTTTATTAAATTAAGAAGTGCATCAGGAGTGTGGGCATAATCTACAATTATATTTATGTTTTTTTCATTTTCAACACGATCTAATCTGCCTGGTACACTTTTTAAAGTTTTAACTCTACTTATTACTTCTTCACACCCTACACCTAGTGATATACAAGTGCTTATTGCTGCTAATGTGTTGTATACGTTGAAATAACCTAATATAGGTATTGATACTTTAAATTTACCTTCATTTGTAGTTAATGTATATTCTGTTTTGTCGTGGTATAATTTTATATCACTCGCTCTAAAATCTGCGTTTTTATTTATTCCATAAGTATATGTCTTTATATCTCGTTTTAAACTGTGTTCAAAGAATTCTTCTCCTACTTCATCATCTATATTAAAAATATTTACTGAATTTGTTTTATAAAATAATCTCTCTTTAGCATTTTTATAGTTTTCAATATTTTTATGAAAATCTAGATGATCTTGAGTTAAATTTGTAAAAACTCCTATTTTATAATCAATACAATCTACTCGATTTAAGACTAAAGCATGGGAAGAAACCTCCATAATGCAGTATTTACAGTCATTTGCTATCATCTTATTTAAATTTCTTTGTATATCTAAGCTCTCTGGAGTTGTATTTTTAGATATTGTATTTTTATCTCCATCGTATATTTCTATAGTCCCTATACTTCCCACCTTGCTGTCATATTCAAGTATCTGCCTTATAAAGCTCACTGTACTTGTCTTTCCATTTGTCCCTGTAATCCCAACTAAATTTATTTTTTGACATGGATTATCAAAAAAGTTCTTTGCAATTATGGCCATAGATTTTTTAATATTTTCTACTCTTATATATGTTATATCTTTTTTATAAGGTATTTTTCTATCAATTAATATTACCTTTGCTCCCCTTTTTATCGCATCATCTATAAAGTCGTGCCCATCTACGTTATTTCCTTTTATACATATAAACATGCTACCTTCTATGACAGTTCTAGAATCATATGAAATATCTTCTATCTCTACATCTACTGGCCCATTGATTGCTAAAATATCAACTGACTGCAACATTTTTAAAAGTTTCATAAACTCCCCCTTAGAGGATAATCCCTCTCGATAATTAATAATTAACACTATTTTGCTTATGTATTTAGCACTCCCTATTTTTTCTAAAGTTTATCAATAAGGAATATACATCTTCATTATTTGAAAAAAAGTCTATCAATGTATTTATTTTTTCAAGTGTATCGTAATTTATTGTATGTTCTATTTTTTCTGTTTCTTCATGTATATCTTCTTTTAAACCTAGAATTTCTAAAAATTTATAAATTGTATTATGCCTTTTTAGTAATGTATCTCCCAATTTATATCCCATTTTTGTCAGCTTTATATAATCGTATTTTTTATATTCTAATACACCTTTTTCATCTAGCTTTTTGACCATTTTGGTGACAGATGCAGGTTTTATATTTAATTCACTTGCAACGTCTTTTACTTTTACATTCCCATTTTTAAGATATATTCTATAAATCATCTCTACATAATCTTCTTCACTAGGTGTTAATTTATTATTTTTCATATATTCACTAAATGTAAAATATTCACTCAAAAAAACACCTCCTATATATTTATTATTTTTTTTTAGAAAATTTATTACTATTTTGCACAATTTATGTATTATTTTCATACCTTAAAATTAGAAAAGTTAGCTTAGGCTAAAATTTTTAAGGAGGAGTTAAAATTGAAAAGATTAACAGATGTAAAAATAAAAACAACAGCTCAAGTTGAAGATTTATTATCAGATGGTAATTTGAGAGAAAGAATGTTAGCACTTGGATTTACAAAAGGTGCTCTTATAGATGTATTGAGAAAAGGTCCTAAAGACCACCTAACTGTATATAAGGTTAGAGGTAGTAAAATAGCCCTTAGAAAAGAGGAAAGTAATTTAATTTTAGTAAAATAATAGGAGGATATATAAATGGGTTTGACATATAAAAATTGTAAAATCAAATCTCTGCAAGATTCCTTTAATATAAAACAAAAAGAAAATTCATATATAGTTGCATTAGCTGGAAATCCAAACACAGGAAAAAGTACTGTATTTAATTATTTAACTGGATTAAAGCAACATACTGGTAACTGGCCTGGAAAGACAATAGCAACTGCAAGAGGTGAATTCACATACAATAATATCAACTACAACCTTATAGATTTACCTGGAACATATTCTCTATTTGCCCTATCTCAAGAAGAAGTTGTAGCTAGGGATTTCATATGTTTTGGTGATGTAGATGCCGTTATTGTTGTATGCGATGCAACGTGTTTGGAGAGAAATTTAAATTTACTTTTTCAAGTATTAGAATTAACAAGCAAAGTCGTTTTGTGCGTTAATCTGATAGATGAAGCCGAAAAAAAATCTATAAAGATAAATAAAGAAAAAATGGAGCAATTACTTGGTATTCCAGTCGTATTGACAAGTGCACGCAATAAAATTGGAATGGATGAATTGCAAAATGCACTAGAAAAAGTTGTTTTGCAAGAAAAAGTTGATAATAAAAATTATGTAGTATATAATGATGAAATCGAATCCTTGGTGGAGTCTTTTAAAGATGATTTAGAAAACACATTTCCCCAAATAAACTCAAGATGGCTAGGTCTTAGGATAATAGATGGTGATGAAAGTTTATTTTCATCTTTAAGCAACTATATTGAAGGAGATTTTGAAGATACTCTAGAATATATAAAACATCAACTTCCTCAAAATTTAGACAAAAAAAGAATAAGAGATGAAATTTCAAAGCTAAATTACGACTATGCTTCAAGCTTATTTGAAAATGTAGTAAGTCAAAAAAATGATAAAGAAGATATTGACGACAAAATAGATTCTATTATTACGTCAAAATATTTTGCAATTCCAACAATGCTTGTTATGCTCGCTATAATCTTATGGATAACTATTTCTGGATCAAATTATCCTTCTGAAGTTTTATCCAATCTTTTATTTAGCATTGAACCTGGTATGTACTCTTTTTTGAGTAGTTTAAATGTTCCAAAATGGTTTTGCGATATGATGGTTTATGGATTATATAAAACATTTGCATGGGTTGTATCTGTTATGTTGCCACCTATGGCAATCTTCTTTCCTTTGTTCACCTTTTTAGAGGATTTAGGATATCTGCCTAGGGTTGCATTTAATTTAGACCATTTATTTAAAAAATGTAAAACTCATGGTAAACAGTGTTTGACAATGTGTATGGGATTTGGTTGTAATGCTTGTGGAGTTATAGGGTGTAGAATTATTGATTCACCAAGAGAGAGACTAATAGCCATTCTTACAAATACATTTGTTCCATGTAATGGTCGTTTTCCTACTTTAATCGCAATATCTACTATATTTTTTACCTCTGCAATTAACAATACATTTTTTTCTAGCATATCTACTGCAATTTTTGTTACTTTAATTGTTTTGATAGGTATAGGAATAACTTTACTTGTATCTTATTTATTATCTAAAACACTTATAAAAGGAGAAAGTTCCACATTTACGTTGGAGCTGCCACCTTATAGAGTGCCACAAATAGGAAGAATCATCTATACTTCCTTAATAGATAGAACTTTATTTGTATTGAGTAGGGCCGTTATAGTTGCTATTCCTGCCGGTATAATAACATGGATTTTAGCAAATACTTATATTGGGGATATGACAATATTAAACCATATAGCCTTGTTTTTGGACCCAATAGGAAAATTTATAGGATTAGATGGTTTTATACTTTTGGCATTTATCTTGGGTATGCCTGCAAATGAAATTGTAATACCTATTTTAATAATGTCTTATATGGCTACAGGTTCTATGACAGACTACACAAGTCTTCAAGAATTAGGCAACTTGCTTACTGACCATGGTTGGACTTATTTAACAGCGCTTAACTTAATGCTTTTTAGCTTACTTCATTGGCCATGCACAACTACATTATTGACAATAAAAAAAGAAACAAAGAGTATTAAATGGACTGCTCTTGGATTTTTAATTCCAACAGCTATAGCATTCTTTATATGCACAATTACTAGAATATTATATGATATATTGACTTTTATTATATAAAGTAGTAAAACTTAATTTTTAAAACTTTAGATTTTTTTAAAATATTAATATAAATTTTAATTATTAATTTTTTAAAGTAAATATAAATTTATATATGTTATAAAAATAAATATTTTACTGTATCTTGATATCTTTATGATACAAGATACGGCTTTATAATTTATTTTTTTAATATTTATTTCAATAATTCTAAATTTTCTAATAAATCTACTACTTTTTACTGATTAATTTTTGTCAATATAGTACAATTATAATATATAGAATATAATTTTTACGGAGGGATTATTATGGATAAATTATTCATTTTATTATTTGTTTTATTTGGTATAGGTTTTATTTATTTTCTTTTTATGGTAAGTATTCAGTTTACGCGTATTAATAAAATTAATTTGCAGCTTGGCATGGATGTTACTAAACTGTACGATAATGACGATGATTTTGGGGATATTTTTAGTTATCTCATTAAGAAGTGCGCTATGTTTTTATATAAAGTTTCTGCAAAACTATAAGAAATCATATTTCGAGAGAACGTTATCTTTGTATAAAAATATAATTTAGTGTATACATTATAATTATATCAAAGCTATTAAAATCTATTTTTTGTATACATCATAAATCTACATAAAAAGTATTAAGTTAAATTTAATCAAAATCTCTGTTCTAAATATCATAAAAATATTTTTTTGAATTATATTTATGTAAATTATACTTACCCACGATATATAAAATATAAAGGAATCTCATTTCCTTAGAATAAAAAAAGTGGGATATAAGCCCACTTTTTTACTTTAAACAGGCTGTTATTATATAAAATTAGTCCTAATAAAAATTCTTTAATTGATTCAATCTACTTGGATGTCTCAATTTTCTTATGGCCTTAGCCTCTATTTGTCTAATTCTTTCCCTAGTAACTCCAAATACTTTTCCTATTTCTTCTAAAGTTTTAGGGTCATCATCATCAAGACCAAATCTCATTCTTAAAACTTTTTGTTCTTGATCACTAAGTCCTGTTAATAATTCATTTATTTTCTCCCTTAAATTGTGTTGTTCCACTTCGTGCATAACTACATCGGAAAAGTTAGCATCTGAAGGTATAAATTCTACTAAACTACTGTCTTCATCTTCTTTTATTGGTGTATCTAGTGATACAACGTTTTTGTCTCGTTTTAGAATTTCAATAACTTTTTCGACGTCCATATCGCAAATGTCAGCCAACTCTTCTAGTGATGGCTCTCTTTGTAAAACATTTGAAAGTTCTTGTTTTTTTCTTTTAACAAAATTAATTCTTTGATGAAGGTGAACTGGTATTCTAATAGTATTTTCACAATCGTCTATATATCTTGTAATGCTTTGTTTTATCCACCAAGTAGCATACGTACTAAACTTATACCCTTTAGTATAGTCGTATTTTTCTACGGCTTTGATAAGACCTATATTCCCCGCTTGTATTAAGTCAAGCATATCAACATTTTCTTTTCTATATTTTTTGGCTATACTTACAACTAATCTATAATTAGCGTTTATAAAATCTTCTTTTGCCTCAGGTATTTCTTCGTTAACCTTTTTAGCCAATTCAACTTCTTCAACTGCAGACAGCATTTTATATGCTTCAATTTCTTTTAAATACATTTTCATTGCATTTGATGATCCTGAAGTATCTGCATGGACATAATTTTCGTAAGTATTTTCTTTTTTAGCCCCCATAATATAACCCCTTCTTTTACACATAGTTTATTTAAATCTTATATAGCTATTATATGTTTGTAAATAAAAAAAATGTAATTCCATTTACTCAAAATGTCAATTACTTTATCTATAATATAATTCTACGTTTTTTTGTAAAAACCTTTATTTTTTCACAAATTTTTGCATTTTTGTGATATACATAGATAAATTCTTTATTTACAAACTTTTTATCAATAAAATTCTTGCAAACTAACTCTTAGTGATGGTCGTGTCCACAACCGCAACCATCTTCATGATTGTGTTCATGAGAGTGATCATGACCACAACCACAACCGCATTCATGACCGTGCATCATTTCTTCTCTTTTTATTTTTTCTTCCATTTCAAAGAATTCTTTTTTCATTTGATCATATGTAGGAAGAGATGCTTCTGTATCGTATTCTTCCCCAGTCCAATCAGCATACATCATTTCATTTCCGTTTGTAAGTATCATTCTACCAGCAGTAGTTATGTTATCTACATCTTCAAGGAAATCTATTTCTTTTTGTAATGCTGCTCCTTCCATTACAAAGTCTTCATCAACGCATGTAGCTATTAAAACTGGAACGTAGAAATCTTCTCCATCTTCTTTAACAACAACATTTACTATTATGTCTAAAACACCTTCAGCTCCTTCTTCAAATTCACTTAAAGGCACATTAGTGTCTATCATATCTTGAGGTACTAGTAAATCCTCCATTAGATATTTTAATACTCTTTCTTTAACAAATTCTTTTGACATACTTTTCTCCTTTCTTTTAAGAAAAACCTCTTTATTGATTCTTTTCAAGGTATATTTTCTTTTAACATACTGATATATTTTATTTAAACTAAAAAAATACTATCAATACATTATAAAATACACAAAATTATTTGTCTTTTTACTTAGAAAATACCATATTTCTTCTTTATAATATAATAGATTTAAAAATTTTTCAATCTTATTTATTACTTATTTTATATAGTATTCAAGATTTTGGTATGTTTTTAAAGTTCAAATACAAATTTTTATAGTTTAGGAATGAAAAATTTACTTTTTAAATTAAAATATATTTCTTCATCTAATCCTATCTTTATAGTTATACCCATTTTATGCTATATTAATTCTCTATAATATATAATTTCATTTTTATGTCTTTTTCTTAAAAATTCCTTAAAATAAAGATATTTTAATTTTTTTAGTATATAATCATGTTACAACATTGTAATCGTATTTATTTTTAAAAAGCTATATATTATTAATGTGAGCAAATTATAATTTTACAATTATATATTTTAGGAAATAATACAAGGTATGTATTGGGAGGAAGTAAAATGAAGATTAAAAACAAAATAGTTTCTGTATTAATGGCTACATGCTTAATGTTTTCTTCTTTTGGCATAGGTACATCTTTTGCTGATAGCTCAAAAGTAGTTACTATAGGCGTAAATAATACTGCAGAACAAAAACAGACTATTTTAAATTACTTTGGTGTAAAAGAAAGCGAAGTACAAATTGTAACCGTAAATAATAAAGAGGAAAGAGCTTATTTAGGAAAGGTTGCTACAGAAGAACAATTAGGTACTAAGACTTATTCTTGTGCTTATGTTGAACCTACAAAAGAAGGTAGCGGTATAAATGTAAAAACAGCAAATATAACTTGGGTAACATCTTCTATGGTTGCTACTACATTATCAACTGCTGGTCTTACTGGCGCTAACTGTGTTATAGCTGCTGTATTTCCTGTAAGTGGTACTGGTATCTGCATATAAAACTTATAGAAATAGCTTTTTTTATCCTTATTACTTATGTACGTTTGATTTCTATAACTTTCATATCAATAAAGTTATAGAAATGAGTTATAAATATCTGAATTTATAGTTTATTTTTGCTATTAACTCAATTTTATAGATATCAAATTCTCCTAATTTTATTAGGATTTTATTTTATTACGGATAGTATATTTTTATATAATTTTGACTTCTATTACTTTTAAAATACATAAAGGTTATAGAAGTGAACAGTATATATGATATTATATAGTTCAATTTACAAATTTTAGTTGTTATAAAGGAGATTGATTATGAATTTAAGAAAAAGAATAGCTTCACTAGCTATATGTGGAACTTTATTCATAGGAAGTATAAACTTTGCTTTTGCTGATGGAGCTAGAGTTGTTACTCTAGGTGCAAATTTAAATGAACAACAAAGAGCTACTATTCTTAAATACTTTGGGGTTAACGAAAATGAAGTTGTAATACTAGAAGTTAATAACCAAGAGGAAAGAAAATATTTAGAAGGTGTTGCTACTGAAGCTCAATTAGGTAAAAAGACTTACTCATGTGCTTATGTTGAACCTACTAAGGCTGGTAGCGGTATAAATGTTAAAACTGCTAACCTTACATGGTTAACATCTTCAATGGTTGCAAGTACATTATCAACTACTGGTATGACAGATGCTGATGTTGTTGTTGCCAGTGTTTTTCCAGTTAGTGGTACAGGAGTAATATTATAATATATCATTATATTACATAAGCTCCGTATGTAAAGAAATTTGCATAGGACACAACTTTAATTGCAGGTAATCCCTAAAGCTCTACACCACAATATATCTGAAAAGAATATATGATGGTACGAAAGTAGAAAAAACGTAGAGATGAATATAAGGTTAAATCCTAAGTATTCTAAAACAATGGGTGTTCATGCAGGGAAGCTCCTAAGTCAACAGATATGGAGAACCTCCAACGACTATCCCTGAAATGGGAGTACACTACAAGCTATTGGTAGTGGAAATAGGTTGCCCCTAACGTATGAGTCGAGGGTGAAGAAATAGTCTTCTCACGTTCTGAAAAGAAGTGGTCATTAGAGTAATCGAAATGACATTGTAAGTGTAGCGACTTATAATAAAAATTGTTAGCCTTATTAGGTTAACATAAAGGCTTTAACTGGAATAATGAAAGCATTTGAGGATTCTACTGGAAAACCTCTTGAAGAGGAAAAGAAAGAATTAGCATCTGAGGAATTAATAATAACAGGAAGCTTAGGTGAAGATATAGGTGCTGATAAAGCAACTGGTATAGTTAATGATATAAAAACAGAAATAATCAAAAACAATACTAGTGATACAATTCAAATTGCTGACACTATAAATAATATAACTAATAATTATAATGTTACATTAACACCTGAACAACAAAAACAATTAGAAGATTTAATGGCTAAAATAGCTAAACAAGATTATGATTATAATCAAATGAAAGATACTTTAAATGGTATAAAAGAAACTGTTAACGAAAAATTAGATGAACTTGGAGAAGGTGTTAACCAAGGATTCTTTGACTCTATTAAAAATTGGTTTAGCGGTATAGGCGATTGGTTCGCTGGTTTATTCGGTGGAAATGAAGATAAAGATTTAGGTATATTAGGTTCTACTGATGATAGTGTGTTAGGAGAGAATGCTATCATAGATGCAACTGATAAAGATGCTATAAACTTACCTTCTAGTGAAGAAGTTGAAGGATTCTTCGCTAAGATATGGAACTGGTTCACAGGATTATTTAATAGTGATAATTCTAATAAAGTAGAAGATAATAATACAACGCCTTCTTCAAAAGAAGAATCTAATAGCGGTTCTACAGAAGATAGTTCTGTAGACTCATTAGAGCAAAACTCTACTGTTGATGAAAATGTTCAACCTGATTCTTCGGTTGAAAATGAACCTCAAGATAATGAAAATACAAATGATTCAAGTAATCTTGATAACCTAAATACGCTTGATAGTAATAGTAGTAATGAGGAAACAATTAATTAATATTAGTTGAATGAAATTTGAGTTTAATTTAATTAATTTTGATAATATAATCATCACATTTAATAATATAAGCTTTTGTGCATGATGCTAATTATTACTGATTATTAATGCGAAGGAGGCTTGATTTTTTATAAATAAGGTATCCTTCGCATTATTTTATACTTTATATAATCATATTTGTAAAATCAATTTATTCAATTCCCTTTTCAATCATTTCTTTAATCATTCCTTCAAATCCAAAACTATTATACATAAACATTACTATATCCGATTTGCTGTTGACTATCATATCTTCATATGTCATATCTATATTTTCGATATATCTAGGGTCTATTATTTCAACCTCTTTAAATACATCAGCTAATAACCATGTCATAGGTGCTTGATATGAGTCTCTAAACACCAATACTTTTTTATCACTTAATGAATTTTTATTTCTTATTTTTAATATATTACAATTAGTTCCCCTCATATAAGCTCCACCATAATCCCAACTGTCTTTCTTTCTCAATGTAGCCATTATATTTTTTTCACTTATTTTTTTATCTGTGTATCCATCACAAATATAATACTCTAACTTACTACCATTTCTATACACATAATTTGCAAATTCTTTTTCTTTTACTATTAAATTTAGCTTTCTATTATAACTTCCTAAAAATTCTTTCTCTTTGACTTCTTTAATTCGGTATCCATCAAGATAACTATTAATGGTATCGTTTGATAAACCTAAATTTACATTATTAATCATAAATTTAAATCCTTCAAATGCTCCTAATCCATTCCAATGGTGGTCTGTCTTAAAATAAAATTTTTCCCTTTGACTTTCTGTAAAGTTAGATAAAAAATATCCATCAATATCAATAAATGAAATATTATTTTTATCCAATTTTGATTTAAAAGATTGTTTATTTAAGTCTATATTTTCCTTATTCATAACAAAGTCAGGATAAAGATGCTTTAGCATATTTGTTTTGTGAGTCATAGATATAAAATACACATCCTTATTTTGAGTTCTAGCATTATTACTCAAAGTATTTATAGCATCTGCATATATTTGCATTTTATCATCTTGTATAATTTTAGAAAATTTACCAAGTATCCAATTATCTTTGACCAAGTAATAATTACCCACGGTATACTTGCTCTGTTCACTTAACTCAGTTGTATTATTTTCATTAAATACTAACTTTTCACTTTTATAGATATTATCAGTTACTTTAGAAATACCAAAAAAGCTAACAGTAATAAGTATTAATGTAACAACTAAATATATTAACTTATTTTTTTTCATTATAACTCCTCCTTTAATGTTCAACTATCGTGATAAAATTATGTTTCCCTTATAATAAAAAAATAAAAGTCGCAAGTTTAGATTGCTGTAAAACTTACGACTTTTATTTTTTATTTTATGCCTTTGTCTATCATAGCCTTAACCATTGAATCAAATCCAGAGCTATTATACATAAACATTACTATATCAGAATTACTATCTTTTATTATTTCTTCATATGTCTTATCTATTTTATCTATATTTCTTGGGTCAACTATTTCAACTTCACTAAATAAATCTGCAAATAGCCATGTAGTTGGAGCTTGATATGAGTCTCTAAATATTAATATCTTTTTATCTACTAAGGCTTTGTCATTTTTAATATTTAATATATTAGTCTGTGCTCCTCTAATATATGCTCCACCGTAATCCCAGCTTTTTTTATTTCTTGAAGTTGCAATAATCTCTTCTTCTTTTTTACTTTTACCATTTAATTCATATGTATATTTTGCATTATCTATATACATATAATTTACATATTCTTCTTCTTTAACTAGCATGTCTAAGTTTTGATTGTAACTACCTATAAATTTTTTGTCTTTCACAGTAGTTTCCCTGTATCTAGCAAAATGTTTATCTAACTCATCCTGTGATATCCCTAAGTCCATCCTTGAAGCCATCATTTTAAAGTTTTCAAACGCACCTATACCTGTCCAGTGATGGTCTGTTTTAAAATATAGCTTTTCTAATTCATATTGGCTAAAATTATTTAACAAATACTCATCCATATCAATATATGTTACTATATCCGATTCTAATCTACTCCTAAATTCACTTTTATTTATATCTATATTTCCTGTATTGTCTATATACTTAGGGTATAAATGCTTTAATACATTGGTTTTATGAGGCATCATTGTATAATATACATCTTTTCCTAAGCTACTACTTATTTCAGATAATTCATTGATTGTATTTGAATAATCATCTAATTGCTCTTCACTTAAAAGTTTTGGAAACATTCCTAAAATCCAGTTATTATCAACTAGATAGTAGTTACCAACTTTTGTTTTATTTAATTTTGCCTCTGATTTTTTATTTAAGCTTATCATTTCATCCCTAAGAACAAATTGGTCATTATAGTAACTTTCAAACTTAGAAGCAAACTCCTTATCTTCAATATCTTTTAACGTTGGCTTCTTTTCAAGATTCCTATTTTCTGCAATACTATACTTTTTATCTGGAACTATAATATTTAAAATAAAAAAACCAAAAATTATAGTTAAAAATGGTATTATTATATACCTAGCCTTCTTTTTATTCATAAAAATTCCCCTTTAAGTCTAAAATCTAAAATATAAAAATGGATTATAAGTAGAACTGCTTAACATTACCATAATGATAAACATATATATACCTAGTGATAGTCCATGCATTAAATATGCTATATCATTATCTAATGCATTTTTATTAATCTTTAAAATTAATTGTTTCAAACCTTTTACAATCGGTGTAGATAGTATTATAGATGCAAGTAATATGTACCAATAATCGATTAAATAAATATTAACCGAACTATTAATAACATCATTTCCATTAAATCCAAACATGACCTTTAAAAACTCAAATGCCTGTGTTATATCATTAGCCCTAAAGAATACCCATCCTACAACTACAATCAAAAGTAGATAAGTATGTCTTAAAACTTTAGGAGTTTTATACAAAGCCTTTTCTAAAAATGCTTTTTCTAAAGCTATAAATACTCCGAAATATAATCCCCAAATTATAAAATTCCAACTTGCTCCATGCCACATACCAGTTAAAAACCATACTACAAATAAATTTCTATACAACTTAAACTTAGAAACCCTACTTCCACCTAATGGAATATATACATAATCTCTAAACCAGCTTCCTAATGAAATATGCCACCTTCTCCAAAACTCTGAAACTGTTTGTGATATATAAGGATAGTTAAAGTTTTCAAGAAACTCAAATCCAAACATTTTACCTAATCCTATAGCCATATCACTATATCCACCAAAATCAAAATATATTTGAAGAGTATAGCAAACTATTCCTAGCCATGCTTCTAATATCGAAACATTAGCTAAATTAGTTGAAAATACACCATCTGCTACTACAGCTAATTGATTTGATAATATAACTTTTTTAGCAAGTCCACAAACAAACCTATTTACACCATCTGCAAATTTTTCTATTGAATGGTCTCTTTTACTTATTTGTGTTGCTATAGTCTGATACCTAACAATAGGTCCTGCAACTAATTGTGGAAACAATGCTACATATGCTCCAAAGTCTAGTATGCTCTTTTGAGCTTTAGCATCTCCTCTGTAGATGTCTATAGTGTATGACATCGTTTGGAAAGTATAAAATGAAATACCAATAGGTAATGGTAAGTTTAACAAACCTATATTTAAGTTAAATATATTATTTATGTTTTCAATTAAGAAGTCACTATATTTAAAGAAACATAAAACAAATAAGTTTATAATTGCTGAAGATATAACCACCATCAGTGCTTTTTTTCTTTCACCTAATTCTATAAACCTTTCAACTTTTAATCCATTTATATAATCAATTACTGTCGAAAATAACATTAAAAATACATACACAGGCTCTCCCCAAGCGTAGAAACACAAACTTGCTATTAATAATATTAAATTTCTTGCTTTACTATTTGATATATAGTAAATAATTAATGTTAATGGCAAGAATAAAAATAAAAAAATCAAACTACTAAATACCATTTCTTATATACCAATAATTTAAATATTGATATTTCCTCCCTTCATATTTTAATCTTCACTAATATTTTTTCTATACAGAATTTTATCATATTTACCCTTGATTTTTTTGTAGTAATTTGTCGAATACAATAAATATTTTCCCCCTCAACGTTTCTAAAATAAGTCATTTCTTCTCTTTCTTCGCTCTTCTCTTTTTAAACTTAAAACATTATTAGTATCTATATTATTTATTCCATTCGTTTTAGATAACTCAACCAATTTTTCATCATTAAACATATTCTTTAAACCGTCATAAACCAGATAATCCTTTGATTTATTCATAGACATAACATCTACTAATGAATTATCAGCTAAGCGACTATTACAAAATATACTTGCAAATTCACGCTCAAATGATTGTAAAGCTTTTTGTAAATCGTCTTTTTCTTTCTTCAACTTTTTATTTTCTTCTTCTAAATTTTTCAACTTATTCTTATCCATTTCAAACACTTTAGCTAACTTCTTATAAAGTACCTCAGGCTTTTTATAGTAATCATTTACTAATGCGTGAATATCTTCTACTTCTGGTATAAACTCTTTCCCAGCTACAATTACATTAGAAGTATTTTTTATTTCATTTATTCTTTGTCTTCCATAATAATCTTCGTTATTATAACTACTAGCCCAGAAATCATATCCATACAAAGTAAATAACTCTCCGTTTTTTCTTTTATATTTAGGATTATTAGCAATTTCTTTATTGAAGGTAAAGACTGAATTATACGTCAGTCTTTTCTTCATACCACCTAGCTCTTTTAGCTTTAAATATATTATTTCATCTACTTCTTCTTTATCTATAGTTCTTTTAGCTCTTGCCATTATATTTCTCCCTCCAAAAATAGTTTTACATCTTGATTAGCATACCTTATATTCAATCCACTATTAATCTGTAATATCCCTTCTACATCTGAGCGTCTAGATAGCTCTCTATTCAATTTATTAATGGAAGTCTTTAATTTATATTCATAATCATTATCTAAGTCTAATACTCCATTTAATTGCTTTGTCTTAGGCTTTGATAATAACTTTTGTAGAAATACTTTTTCTCGCTGTATTTTTACATGTAAAGATGAAGCGATGTTATTTTCTAAGTATTCTTGTACTTCTATAAAACTTTCCTGTGTTTTAGGACACCACCAATGTTTGCATCCTATACAGAACTCTTCATCTCCACAAGCTAATATATCATTATCTATATCTATTGTACAATATCCTACACCGTCTTCTGTTTGTATACACTGCTCTAAATTTCTAGGAGCTTCTTCTGACTTCTCTTTATTAAATATAATATCTTTAAGAGCCTTTGTAGATATACTACGTCTATGCATTTTAGAACTCACAAAATCTATCATCTCTGAATCAGCATAAAATGAAGAATTTCCTTGATAATGGTCTTGTGAGGATAAGGAAGTATGACCTCCTAACATAGCTATTTCTATAGGCGAAACCCCTTGTAATAACAATGATGTAAAAGCTATATGCCTTGTATCACCTATATTAAGTTGTCTTTCTACTTCATATTTATAAGTATTTGATATTATTCTTTTATAAAACCCTTTCAGCATAGGACCAAGTACATTTATTGAAAAATACTCTTCATCTATTTTTTGTTCCACAGGTATTGTTATATAGCCGTATTCTTCTCCAAATTCAATAGCTATCTTTTTTCTAAAAGCACATAGAGCTTTATATGAAAATAATGTTTCTGTATGACCATACTCATTAGTTTTTTCTATATAATCACTTATCAAATCATATATTTCTTTAGTTATCTGAATTTTATTTAGTAATGGTATTCTTCCTCTTCTAACAACACCTTTATTAGATATATCACCTGTTTTTATTCTATTTACATAAATATAGTACTTTTCATCTTCTTCTATCAAACACGCCCTAGTTAATTTACTACATAATTCTGATGGTCTCATAGGTATAACGGTTGTAACTTTCCACCATATTAATAGTGGCATATAAAGCATTTTCATATCTTCACTAAATAATTCATCTTTATAAAATCGCTTTAAATAATAATCAAAAGCCATTATATCTTTTTCCTTAGGTAGTTCTCTTGCATTATCTTGCCTTGATGTATCCATAGTCATTAGTGTTTCAATTGCTTTATTTTGTCCTTCTGTTAAAATATCTAATTCATCTAAGTAGTATAAATATTCTAAAATACTATTTATTTTGTCTGATTTAGTTTTACCGCTATAAGTATCTAATAATTGATTTATAGGATTTCCATATGGAGAATCTATAGTCTCTAAATCAAAATTATTAGTAACCATTATACAGTCTCTTATAACTGACAGCTCAGAACCTATGCTTGTATTATATTTATTTAAAATCTTTTCTGCAAAGAAACATCTAAATGCTGTTATTTCTTTATCTGTAATTCTTTTAAAAGTTTTTAATTCTGAAAGAAAAGTCATATTTAAATTTATATATCCTTGGGTTAAAGGTTTATCTATTATCCATATATCACTGTCAAATGTAGCATCTGATGTTTCCGTTCTACTCTCTTTTCTTAATATATCATTTTGTACAACACGTTTATTAAGATTCGATTTTATTTCTTCAATATCTACAATTTCTTCTTTTACTAAATTTATATCTATCTTATCAATTAATCTACTCATATACAATTTATTACCTTTCTAAAAGTTCTTTATCTTCTAAAAAATCTTCAGGCATATCAATTAAATTTAATTGTGATTTAAATTCATCCCTAGTTAAACCTAAACAGTTATATACATACTCAGGAGTTAGTATATCCATAGCTTCTTTCAAGAGAATACTTTTTCTATCAATAGATAATGCAAGCTTATATTTTTTTACACCTTTTACATTATGATAATTCTTCATATCTTCTATCATACTTTCACATAATGTTGTTAATGCATATATTGATGGTATATGGTATTGGCACTCAAAGCATGATTTAAGGTCTATTCTTTTACAACCTTCTTTAGATACTAAGCACTGTACATTATCTTCTCTCGAAGGCAGTTTCCTTGCAAATAAGTCTGTTAATATTTCTTGACATTCATTAAAGCTTTTTTCTGCCAGGGTATCTATTACCGCTTGCCTCTCAACCCTAATAGTATTTAAAAATCCTGCCGTTGAATGAATTTTAAATACATCTCCAAATATATCATTAATTCTTACTATAGCTTCTGTTGCTTCTTCAAAATTAGTTACATTTTCATCATATACTCTAGTTAGTAGCATATTAGTTATATATCCAAATTCACCTCTCATAAATAATTGCTTACTTAAACTTTCTATCTTACTTTTGTCTAAGTTTAAATAATGAAGAGTTGAATCTTCTGACAAATGTTCTCTCAGTTTTTGTGCATATATCAATGCTTTAGAATCACCTGATAAATTAGCTAAATAGTATACAAATGTCATAACTGTTTTATTCATAGTCCTTGATAAGAATTTAAAGTTTTTATGTTTGAATTCTTTAAAGAATTTATTAAAATGACTATCTCCAACTTTATTATATTTAGTTCCAAAATCCATTAGTGTGCTATTATTTGAAATTATACTTCTACTTTTATGGTATAAAGTTAAAATCAGAATGTTAGTAGCCATAGAAGGAGCTAATTCATCCGAGCAAAAGAAAGTTCCTTTCACTTGCGTTTTTGATATTTTAAATTCATGTTGTATAACCCTTGATATTACAGCTCTAGCTTTTGCTATGCTAAGTTTATTATTTTCAAACCAACTATACTCATAAATTTTAAACTCGTCTAACAAATCATCTATATCTAATTTAGGAAACTCAGTAACATCGCCATTTCTCCATGCATTGTTCATGTGCAACATTACATATAACCATGTGGATGCGTATCTTATGCTATTTTTAACTTTAATATCATATATACTATTTTTAACGTGCAAGTCTATATCTACTAAGTATTTAAATAAATCTGAGTACACATCAAAATCATATATATCATCTATTGTTTTAGAAGACTCTCTTCTATGAGGGCTATATATTTTATCCATTCTAAATCCGCATCTTTTATTCCCTGAAACTAACTGTACATCCTTACTGACTAGACCTAAAAATTCATAGATATTTATCCTGATAATATTAGTTTTTATTATATTAAAATAAGTATTTATTTGGTTTGTTGTAAGAGAGTAAACTTCATCTAATCCATAATAATCTAACATAGATTTTAGTGCTAAGGTACATCTAACATAATGATTCACTCTAGCATTTGATACTTTTTCATTAGCTCTCATAGAATCTAATTTATCTTTTATATACCCAAACCACTTTCCATTTGTGTACTCTGAGTTTGGATTAAATCCATTCCAGTCATTTAATTCATTGAGTCTAATTTGAAAAGTATGAAAATACGTTGAACCCAATATATCATGATTTATATCATACCCAGGTGAATTGTAATCTATTTTTGTAAGTACCATGTTAAATTCTAACTCTTTATCATTTATTACTGCATTTTCTTCTGTTTTTTCTGATTCTTTTTTCTTAGCCTTAGTTCTTTCTTTTTTTATGGTTCTCTTTTTTTCACTTAATTCTTTAGCTAATTCTTCAACCTCAGATATCTTAAACCATGAGCTATCTTTAATCATAGTTGAAGTATATTCTAAAGTATAGGCTATTCTAGGTGCTTCATATTTAGTTAATTTTTCCTCATGTGAAGGAAATGTTTTAGGTGTAAAATATTTATTTTTTACAACTGATTTTGGTATATATTCAGAAAAGAATTCTTCCTGTTCTTTCACTAGTTTTTCTATTACATTTTTCTCAAAATAAAATCCTTGATAATATCTTATTTCATTCATATCAATAGACTGTTTTAGCTTTAAAAACATTCTGTCGCTCATATTTAGCATCTTACTAGCATCACTAGTAGATAAATATTCCCCTGACTCTATTTTTCTATCTATTTCTGCTCTAGATTGTATATAATCATCTATTTCTGATTTTTTATATACAACTTTTATGTTCCAAATTTCATTTAATGTGTCTCTACAAATCAACTTATAATGCGAAGGAATTAAAATACTTTTGATTCCTTCTTCCGATAAATTAGAACACATTTTCTTAGCTTCAGCTCCATTTATATGAGTATTTTGAAATTCACACAATTCATTTATTGATTTTTGTATATCATCCTTATTATAGTAAACCTCAAACCTACTTATATTTAATTTCTTTATATTAAACATTCTTACAACTTTAGCTACAGTTTTATTTACATCGTTAAAATATTTTTCTGATATATCTAACATATTGCAAAATTCTTCTTTACTTACATAGTTCGCTTTATCTTCATTATTATCAAACTCATATTTTAGTTTATGACTCATATACTTTATACCCTTTCTTCTTTTAAGGCTTCTTTGCTTAAATTTTGTAAGTTTTCATCAATAGCTTCTACCATTGCTATTCTATCTATATAAGCTAATGCAGACGATAAATTCCTATCTCCTCTAAGACTTGCAACTATTTTAGCATCAGGAACTCCCATAGAGTTATTAGCTAATCCAGTTTTTATTATAAAATTAGTAAATACATGTCTACCTATATGAGTAGACCATGCGTATTTCTTAAGAGTCTTGCTTTCAACTGGCTTAGAATTTTCAAGAAATTCTATAAAATCTGATTTTAATTTTTTAAATCTTTCTTCGTATACATCACCTGTCATCGGATTTCCCTTTTTATTAACAAATAAAGCTTTAATATTAGTTCTTTTCTTTAGTTTAGATAAGTACTTCATATGTTCATCCCATGTGTTAAATAATTCTTGATTCCAATTAAATACAACTTGATTTTCCCTTGCGAATTTAACTTGTGATTTTTTACTCTTTAAACTTTTAAATAAAAATAATTGCCTATCATTTATATCTAAAAATAACTTATCTTTATCTCTATTTACTTCTACTGCATCTATAGTTAAATTTACAACTTCACCTAATCTTAATCCCCCCATAAACTGCATAGCTACACCTAGTGCTATGTCAGGATAATTCTCTCTTGCATATTCTAAGAACAATTCCCATGTTACTCTTTTCATATCTGCTAATTTTATCGCCTTAATACTTTCTCCATAGCTATTTGTTGGATTAGTAGGTGGATAAAATACTTTATACTCAAGACTATCTTTAAATGGAGATATTGATACTCTCTTTCCTTTTGATGTTACGTTCCCCCTGTTTTTTATTGGTACTACTTTATGTTCAACTATAGCATCTTTATTTGTAAGTATCTTTTTCTTATTTAAAAACGTGTAAAATGATATAAGTATATTTTCTTTTCTTTTTACTGTAGAATAATTATTTACTACTAGTTCTTCTTCTCCTTGCTTATTTACCTTTGTCTTTCTTGTTCCTATATATGTTAAGTATTTAGATGCATGAATAAAATTCAAACCATATATACCTTCTTCTTGTAATATGTCAAAACATTCATCTTCACCTAATTCTATTTGTAGCTTTAAGTAATTGAGAAAATCACATATTACATATCCATAGTGAATTTTTGTATTAACAGCTTTTTCTGACATATATACTTCTAGAAATTCAGTTAGAGGACTAGGTTTCCATACCAATGGATTTGCCTCATCTGATTCTACTATTAATACTGCATATCTATCTTTTGGTTTCCATCCTGATATATCATTTATCACTTGTTCCTTTACTTTATATATAATCATCCATCTTCCTACCTCTCTTTTTTATCTTTTTAACTTAACATAAGTATATCATATATTTCTACAACTTATCAATAACTATATAGAAATACATAAGTTAGTATTTACAACACTTTATATCCATTATAATCATAATATAACCTTTATTCTATAATATTATACAGATAAGGACTGGTGCCTTAACTGGTGTTATGAAGGCATTTGAAAATGCTACTGGAGAAACTCTTGATGAAGATAAAAAAGAACTTGCTTCTGAAGAATTAATAACTACAGGAGATTTAGGTGATAAAATAGGTCAAGATAAGGCTACAGGTATAATAAATGATGTTAAAGCTGATATTATAAAAAATAATACAAGTGATAAAACACAAATTGCAAATACAATAAACAATATAACTAATAACTATAATGTAACTTTAACAGATGCTCAAGTTGATAAAATAATAGCTTTAATGCAAAAAATAGCTGCACAAAACTATGATTATAATGAGATGAAAGCTACTTTAAATAACGTATCTGATGTTGTGCAAGATAACTTAAAAGAATCTGGTGAAAATATAGGTAACTCAGGAATATTAAGTTCTATTGGTTCATTCTTCAGTTCTATAGGAAACTGGTTCTCTAACTTATTTTCTAGTTCTGAAGATTTAGGTATATTAGGTGAAACAAATGATTCTATGTTAGGTAGTGATTCTATAATAGATGCAACTAATAAAGCTGCTGAAAATTTACCTTCAAAAGAAGAAGCTCAAAGTTTATTCACAAAAATAGTTAATTGGTTTAAAAGTTTATTCTCATCAGACAATTCTAATAATAGTTCTGATGATTTAAATAAAAACAACGGTTCTACAATGATGAACCCAGATAGTAGCGATAGTAACAATGATAACACTAATAATAGTGATAGCAATACAAATACTGATTCTAATAACGACAGTAATTCTGATAGTAATGTAAATCAAAACACTGATAATAATTCATCAAATGAAAATACATTAAATCCAGAAGTACAAACTGATACAGAACATTTCGATACTAACCAATAAATTTAAAACAAAATGGGGCTGTCGCAAAATAAAATTTGCGATGGCCCTTTTCTAATTCTATTTATCTTTTTTTGTATATATTTATACTTTCTTCGTCAATGATTTTTAAGTTACCATTATCAATAACATATATATTATCACAAAGTTGTTCTATGTCTTCAAAATTATGACTAGTTAGGAGAATAGTGCGTCCTTCTTTTTGAAGCTCTTTTATTATTTCTTTTATATCTTGATATGTTTTATAATCAAGAGCATTAAATGGTTCATCTAAAATAAGTATATCTTGGTCTTCCATAATAGCTTGAGCTATACCAAGTTTTTGTTTCATCCCTAATGAATAATTACTAACCTTAACTTTATTATTAGGATTTAATCCAACTCTTTCCATAGTTTGTATTATTTTATCATTACTAATCTTATTATTAATTCCAGCTAGGAATTTTAAGTTGTCTAGTCCACTATACATACTGATATATCCAGGTTCATTAATAAATACACCTACATTTTTGGGGAAATCAACTTTATCTCCTAATTTTTCATTCCTTATATAAACCTGCCCACTATCAGGTGAGGTAAATCCACATATTAATTTAAATAAAACAGATTTTCCACTACCATTTGCTCCTACAATACCTACAGTACTACCTTTTTTTATATCTAGATTTATATTATTTAAAATATTTATTCCATCATATTCTTTTGAAATTCTGTCTAACTTTATTACAGTTTCCATAATGTGTTCAACCTTTCTAATCAATTAATATTTTTTTATACGCAAATTTTTCTATATAAATAAAGCTTAACAAAATAAACGCTGATAATTCTATAATTACAGGGATCAATGTTAAGCCATAATCTCCTATATATTTAAATCGTGATAAGCTTGAAATTCCAAATGGCAAGTATAAGCACCACTTAAAAGGTAAAAAGCATAAACTATTTAATAATAGTAAACTTAAAAATGATAAGGTCATGTTTTTACTTAAACTGTATAGTAAGATTAATACTAATACCTGTAAGCTTAAATCTAAAACTTTAATTATGAAGATATTAGTACTTAATTGTATTACTTGAGAAGTAATTGGTATATTATTAAAAATACCAATTGCAATCGGAATAGCTATATTTAATAATACATAACTAACTACAAATAGCATTGAAGTCTTTAAAATAGAATTCATCCATTTTATCCCTTTTCCAAATCTTATGTTTATAAATAAACTCCTCTCACTACTTTCTTGTTCTAGAAATATAGCTATTATATATATTGGAGTTGTATTTAAAACTAACATTTCTAAGAATTCAATAATTCGAATATTATTGACTGGATGTCCTACAAATAGATTTACTAAATAATCGTTCATTGATTCAAAAGAGCTATTACCTTTCAGAAGCCCCCAAAAAGACATTAATATTAATACACTACATATCATAACTATATTATATCTTGAAAATAGAAGTCTTTTATAATAACTTATCTTATTTTTCCTTATATCTTTAATTTTTAACTTTTTATTCCAATATTTTTTATTTAATATACAAACAACTATAAGTACTGTCGTCATAGTTAATATATTTATAAATAATTTTGAGTCATAGCCAAAGTTTCTATGAAAAATTATATAATTATCAATAAAAACTATAGGTAAGTTATTTACTTTATCAATCTTTAAACCAAATATCATTAGAATATATACTATTATCATGATTTTAGTTGAAACCTTTTTACTGAAGAAGTTATTTATAGTAAAGAATGCAATAGATACTATAAATAATCCTGCTATCATATATATACAATTTATAAAAATAGCTTGTGTTACACTGCTAAAGTGTTGTGAATAGTATCCAAATAATTCATAACTTGGATTATTTGGTACATTAAAGTTATTATCACTTCTTAGACCTATTGACATTATAAATGCTACCACAAACTGAGCTATTACAAACATAAATGAAAATATTCCATATACAGCTAATTTACCCTTGAAATAATTCCAATAAGATGTACTTCTTATCAAAATATACTCCATATCATCATCCAGACTGCTATATATTGACAACATGAAAATTGGCATCATAAGATAGGTCAAATAGTAGTGCTCTGTAAAAATATATAATATAAATTGTTGTGATGATAAAGTTTGAGTAATTCTTTCATCCATGCTAAATATAGTTAACCCAAATAACAAAAATAAAAGTTTATTCGAAATTAATTTATTTAGATCAAGTTTTATCAATGTTTTCATAATGATACCTATACCTTATATATCAAAGTCTTTTTTATCTTTGAGTTGAAAACAACTATTAAGCCTATGAATAATATAGCTATCATAGGACCTGCAATCATAGAAAATACAGTAATCATTTTTTCATCCACTATAGTTGGGTCAAAAGATGTGACTAACCTATATTGTGGTACTCTAAGCACTGACAATATAAAGTTCTCTAAAATAGTATAAATGAAAGGACCTGTTAGTATTATAAATATATTATCAATATAAAGAGATAGTACAAATCCCATAGTTGCTATTATTATTGCTATTAAACTTCTCCAAATACTAATCAAAAAGCTATACATAAGTGGTTGGTTAACAAATAAATTACCTAATATATGTCTATCTTGAATAAGTATCGGTTCATTAGTTACCATATCATAAGTTCCTATATACGGCACTATTTCTGGCTTTATATATAATGCAATTAATGCTCCAATAAACATTGATACAAACATAATAGTCGCCGAACTTAATGCAACAACTATCCACTTCGATAGTAAGTACTTTTTCTTTGATACCCTCGGTAGAGTGTATAATAAAAACTTATTCTTTCTTTCATAATAAATTGTCCAACAACTTGGTATAACTACTATAAGCGGAAATAACATTGATATAAATTCTGTTGCTATTTCCCATGCCTCTAAATCAACTTGTAGCGAATAGTTTTTATATAATGTACAAGTCATAACACCTATAAAAATAGTTGCCAGAATTGTAGCTAAAAATACTGGCTTTTTTACCTTTTTCCATTCTAGTTTAATTAACGAATACAATTTTTTCGTCCTCCTATTATTAATGTTTAAGTTATGAGTGTAGTATATGATAAATAAATTGCTATTACAATTCTTTAGAAATAAGTAATGACTTTAAAGGCATAAATATTTTTTCATTCCTCTAAAGTCATCGTTTATGAATTTATTTAAGGTATTAAAACACCTATATTTAAGTAATTAACATTATCTATACTTGTATTTTTAAATATAATTTTTCCTCTACATTTTTCAGTAATTAACTTTACATTGTATAAACCATATCCTCTGTGTTTACTTCCATTATCTTTTGTAGAATATCCTTTCTCAAATAATTCCATAAACTCTGTATTAGAAAGTTGAGGGTGTGGATTACACACAGTAACTTCAAATTTGTCATCTATTTTATTCATCTTTATAAATATTGTGTCACCACTTTTACTTGCTTCTATAGCATTATCAATAAGAATTCCTAAAATTTCTACTATTTCATATTCTTCTGTGTATATCTTTTTTAGAGATGCACAGATATTAAGTTCGATGTTTATATTTTTTAAATTGGCTAATTTTATTTTAGAATAAATAAACCCTGAGATAACTTTATTGTCACATATAAATAACTCCTTAATACTATCATCCATCAATACATCTTTACTATATGTTCCAACTTTTAACTTAGCATCATCTAAAGTATCTGCCGTTTCTAATATACTATAAATAGCTAAAAGTTTGTTATTAAACTCATGTTGCCTAGCTCTAACTTCAGACATTAAATCATCGATTACAGGAATATATTGTTCCATAACCTCTACACGTTTTTGCTGATTTATAACATTTCGCTGAGAAACTATTGACCATATATTAATAACTAACAACATAAAAAACACAAATACTACTATAGCTAAATTTTTTATAAGAATATCTACATCAAATTGAAAGCTCCAAACTAATACTAATAATGCTATCAGTGAATTTAATAGTATTAATTTAGTTATATAACTGTTATTCTTTAAATACTCTTTAAATTTATATAACGGTAATTTCAAAACAAAAATTAATATTAAAAGTAATGTAACTATTCTATATCCATATTCATATATATTAATATTTTGAACACTTATTAATTTAAATGGAACTACTGCAAGTATTCTTATAAAAATCCATATTATAATAGAAGCTATAGTTGCAAAAAATGCTTGGCTATTTTCCATGTTTAGATATATACTATTTGCTATCATTAAAAATATACATAAAAGAAATGTTCCATATAAAGAGTTAACAGGTAATATATCAAATCCTATAAAGTCCACCGTTGGCTGTATATAATTATCTGTAACTAATACACTCCATCTAGAAAATATATACACTAGATTAATAAATATAATCCAAGATAAGTTTTTATTAGATTTTTCTATTCTTTTGTTAGATAGATAATTACATAATAAGAACATAGCACTACTATCAAGTAGTGTTTGCGAAATTAGTTTAATATACTCCATCTAAAAACTTCTTTCCTATAGGAATAGTTCCCATATTATTTCTTAAATATATTAAATTATTTGCCTTGTCTATTTTTTCTATATAATTTGTATTTAATATATAACTTTTGTGACATTGTATAAATTTAGAGTCATTAATCATCTCTAAAAGTTTTTTTAATGAATATCCTGATATCATTTCTTTAGTATCCTTATTATCATTACATAAATTAAGTTCTAGTTTTTTTCCGAAAGATTCAATATAAATAATATTTTCTAAGTTATATTCAAAAACAAAAGATTTTTGTTCTATTCTTATTGTTTTAGAAACACTTTTTAGTTGTTTTTTGTACCCAATAACATCATCAAGAACAACGTTTATCTCACTTTTAGTAAATGGTTTTATTAAAAAACTATAACATTTTAGCTCTCTATAAGCTAAAAGTTCCTCACTTGCAAGAGCTGTAACAAAAACAATTGGGCTGTATTTATATCTGTCTATTTCCCTTAATTGTTTTGCTAAATGTGTTCCTTTATAGTCTTTTAATTGTATGTCTAAAATAAATATATCAATGGCATTACTTGTTGCATGCTCTAATGCTTTTTGTGCTTCTTCAAAAACTACAATATCTATATCTTTTTCAAATTTTTTTATGCTCTCTGAAATTATATTGCTAATATTTTTATCGTCTTCTGCTATCAAAATCTTCAACTTTAATATCTCCTCTCCGCCTTAGATTTTACTCTGCTATATTAATTAAAATAAATCGTCTCTTATCTTTCTTCGCTCTTCTCTTTTTAAGCTTAAAACATTGCTAGTATCTATAGTTCCTTTAGCTCTTGCCATTATATTTCTCCCTCCAAAAATAGTTTTACATCTTGATTAGTATCGCTTAGTATATCATACATTTCTATAACTTATCAATAATATAGAAATATACAAGTAAGTGTTTACAATGATTTATAACCATAATTACATTATAATTATGCTTATTCTATAATATTAAATATTTGAAAACGTAATTGGTATAAAAGAAAAAGGTCAAAAGATAAGATTAATCTTTTGGCCTTTTTAATTTACTTGCTCATTTCTTTAGATTTTTCTATACAAGCACAAACTGCATTTATTACAGATGATCTCATACCTTCATTTTCTAAAACTTTTACTGCCTCTATTGTAGTTCCTCCTGGCGAACAAACCATATCTTTTAATTCTCCTGGATGTTTCCCGCTCTCAATCACCATTTTTGCAGCACCAAGCACTGATTGAGCTGCAAAATTATAAGCTTGTTTTCTTGGCATTCCACCAACAACAGCAGCATCAGCCATAGCTTCAATAAACATAAATACATATGCAGGTGAAGACCCACTAACTCCTATTACAGAGTCTATTAAGTACTCACCTACTACTTCACTTTTTCCAAAAGAGTCAAAAATACCTTTTACTATTTTTAATTCTGCATCTTCTATGTTTTTATTTGGACATAAAGCCGACATACCTTCATTTACAAGGGCAGGTGTATTAGGCATAGTTCTGATTATTTTTTTGTCATCTCCAATTATATTTTCCATGCTAGATATACTTTTTCCAGCAGCTATTGAAACTACTATTTTTTCATCTCCAATTAAATCTTTTACACTTTCTAAAACACCATCAAATATATTCGGTTTAACAGCCATAAAAACTATATCTGAATTTTTTACAACTTCTCTAGCATCTAAAGTTACATTTATATTGTATTCATCTTTTAGTTTATTTAGATTTGTCATTGTTTTAGCAGATGCTATAACATTTTGTGATTCTACTAAGTTTGATTTTATTATTCCGCCTATTATAGCTCCTGCCATGTTCCCAGCACCTATAAATCCTATTTTTTTCATTAATTTTGTCCTTTCTTTTGCAAGTTTAGCAAATAAATTTTTAATTATACTTATCTATAACCAATTATAATATTAAATTTTAATCAATACACCTTTTTTTATTATTTTTATAATATAAAATAATATTTTACAATTTTTTATCTATTTAATTCTTCCTATTTTAAAAATATTTGTATATAATTAATCTATATGCAAAGGTGGGGATGTAATTAATATGAAGTCAATAGGAATTATAGATTTAGGATCAAACTCATTAAAATTATTAATTGCAGAACAGAGACATTCAAATAATATAAATGTACTGTTTGAAAGAAAGCATCAAATACGACTTAGCGATTATTATATTGATGATATACCGAATTTATCGGCGATAGGAATATATAAATTAGTTTTAAGCATACAAAATTTCAACGAAAAGTGTAAATCGTTTAATTGTGATAAAGTAATTGTAGTTGCGACTGAGACACTTAGAAAATGTGCTAATAAAGATATTGTATTAAGTGAAATAAAAAAAGAAACAGGATTAGATGTTAAGATACTTTCAGGTTATGAAGAATCTTACTTAGGTTATATATCGACAATAAATACCTTAAATTATAATAATTATTTTTTAGTGGATATGGGTGGAGCAAGTATAGAAATAGCTTTAGTAAAAAACAAAAAATTTAAAAATTATGCTAGTCTGCCTTTAGGGCCTATTCCTCTTTCTAGTAGATTTAATTTATTTAATAGGATATCTCCTTTTACTAGGAATGAATTTAAAAATTATATATATAGGGAATTTAACAAATACCCATGGTTAAAACAAGGAAGAAACCTGCCAATAGTGACGATTGGCGGTTCTATAAAAAATATAGCTCAGATTCATATCTGTAATAGCGATACTTATATAGAGCCTTGTTTACACAATTTTAAAATGAATTATTCAGAAATATCTTATATAAATAATAGAATTTGTAGTTTAGATTACAATGAAAGAGTAAATATAAAAGGCGTATCTAAAAAACGAGCAGATGTAATATGTGCTAGTTCTAATTTTATGAAGTACTTTATGCTTTATACACATAGTAAAAAAGTTATTATAAATAATTATGGAATTAGAGAAGGAATATTTTTTAGTTGTTTAGAAGAATAAACCTAGCTATATAAAATATAGCTAGGTTATTATTTATATTTTTATTTTTCTGGAGATTTTCTTTCTATATTTAATTCTTTATCAAGTTTTCTAAGGATTATTCTAAATTCATGGTCTCCTTCTTTTTCAAGAACTATATGATCTCCTACTAAACGTCTAAATTCAGCATCTGATTTTTCAAGATCTTTATCACTTATGTCATCTAACTTTTTAAGTCTTTTATCTATATCTTCTATTAATTTTTTACCATCATCAATCATTTCTTTATTTAATTTATTTACTTTATCATTGTCAGATGTACCTTCTTTTTCCATATTGTCTATGAAATCTTGAATTTTTGCTTTACTATCTATTAAGGCATCTTTTACTTCTTGTAAGTATTCTTTGTTACCTGGATAATCATGGTCTTTATAGTATTTTTCTGCACTGTCTACGTCACCATAAATATAGTAACTTTCTTCTAGTGGAACTATACTAGATTCATAGTTTTTAGTGTAGACATTATAGTAATTTTCATCAACTACTTTATCTGCTACATCTTCTTCTTTGTTTGCAGTATTGTTTGTGTTTGTGTTTTCATTTGTTTTTTTGTTACTACATGCAACTGCGCCTAAAACCATTACTAACGCTAATAATAAAACTAAAAATTTATTTTTCATATTAAGTCCTCCGCTTTAATTAATTTTCTATTTTATTATTTAACGTATTTAGATTATTATACTTTTTTAACAAAAAATTTTAAAATTATTTTTGGTATAAAAATTAAAAAGTATTATATACGATAATATTTCTTAATTAGATTTTTATATATTTAATATATATGATGTGGATTTTTGGCAATTATAGTACTACAATATTAATATATAATTTTCTAAGTTAGAGATATTTTAATTTCTTTAATTAGAATCGAAAAAATTAAGCTATTTATACCTACCAGAAAAGTTTGTTCTAATCTGAAAGGAAACTAGTGATATAAAACTACTTTATTTAATGATTTAAGATTTCACAACTTTTCTTTTAGTTTAAAGACTATCAGAAAAGTTTTTTAATTTTAAATAAAAGCTTATACTCATAAAAAAATTTACTGCGTTCATGGCGCCAACGACTTTGTCCGTTGCTTAAGTTAAAATGTAGATTTATTATCTTAATTTTTATCGAATAAATATACCTCAAAGAAAATTATAATTTTGCACATAAAAATTTAAACCTTTGAATAACTAACTAAAAAAAGTTGCCAATTAACTTTAATTAATTGACAACTTATTTTTTGCTATAAGTAAGTTATATATTATTTATTTTATGTTTACGTCCTTATAATACATATGATTATTCTTTAATTAATTTTTGTTCTACTAAAAAGTCATGTGCTACTTTTTCTGGTGATTGACCTAATTCGTCTACTTTATAGTTAAGATTAATCATTGTTTTTTCATCTATTTTTCCTGCTAATTTATTAATTACTTTTTCTACATCTGGATATTTTTCTATTATGTCTTGGTTTACTATTGGTACTGCATAATATGGTGGGAAGTAGTTTTTATCATCTTTTAATACTCTTAATTTGAATTTTTCTAAAAGCCCATCTGTTGAAAAAGCATCTATTACTTGTGCTTTTCCGCTTGTTAAAGCTTGATATCTTAAAGAACCATCCATAGATTTTACAGCTTTAAATTTCATGTTATAAGTTTTTGTAAGACCTGGTAAACCGTCTTCTCTATTTTCAAATGCTAATGTTGGCGAAAATACAAATTCATCTGAGTATTTAGTTAAATCAGAATAAGTTTTTATATTGTATTTTTCTGCCACATCTTCTTCCATAGCTAATGTATATGTGTTGTTATATCCTAATGGATCTAATAATTGTAAGTCGTAATTTTTAAGCGCACTTTCTTTTACATGGTTATATACATCGTCAGCAGTTCCCTCTGGTTGTTCTTTCATTATATTTACTAATATTGTTCCTGTATAATCTACACAAACATCTACTTCTTTTTCAACCATAGAATTCCAAAGTACACTTGTTCCAAGGTTCATCTTTCTTTCGATATTATAATCAGTATATTCTTCTAATAAATCTGCATAAATATTTCCAAGTATAAGTTGTTCAGTATAATCTTTAGAACCCACAACTATAGTTTCTTTTTGGGCGAAACTTGAGAAGAAGTATCTACCACAACCTATAAAAATAATTACTAACGCTGTAGCTACTCCTATAACTTTTCTTCTTCTAGCTTTATATTTAGGGTCTCTATATTCTTTAGGATTTTTAGCATGTCTGCTTCTCTTACTTTTACTTGTACTTATTCCGTCTGGAATTGCAACTACTTCTATTTTAGAGAATACAAAATCAACGCATAAAGCTAATATACACGCAGGTATAGCCCCTGCTAAAATCATAGTATTATTTACAGTTTGTACCCCTGAAAATACTAAATATCCAAGTCCACCAGCTCCGACAAATGCTGATAAAGTCATAAGACCTACCGCAGATACTGCTGATATTCTTACCCCAGCCATAATTATAGGTAGTGCAAGTGGAAGTTGAATTTTAAAAAGTATTTGTCTAGGAGTTAGTCCTATTCCTGTCGCTGATTCTAATATTCCTGAATCAATACCGGTAATACCAGTACTCGTGTTTTTTACTATAGGAAGTAGAGAATAAAGCACTACCATAAATATAGCAGGCGTACTACCTATCCCTAATACAGGTACTAATAGTCCTAGAAATGCCATTGATGGCACTGCTTGTACTATATTGATAAATCCTAATACATATTTTCTAACCGATTTACAATGAGCTATAAATATACCAAGAGGAATACCTATAATTATAGCCAAGACTATGGCTATAATTGTCAATTCAACATGTTGTAATAATAAGCTCAATATCTTTGATTTCTCGCTGACTAAATAATTCATAAAACTAGTCAAGGATACTCACCTCCATTTCCAAGAATTGTTCACTTAAAACAGAAAGTAAACTACTTCTTGTTATCAAACCTACCAACTGTCTATCCTTTGAAACTACGGGTATATGACCTACATTATCTTTATTCATAATATTGAGGATTTCAATTAAATTACAATCATCGTAAATAAATAAAGGATTTTTATTCATTATTTTATATATATAATAATCTTGAATTCCGTTTTGTCTTAATTCTTTTACTGTCAAAATTCCAACTAATAAATTATTTTTATCAGTTACTAATATACTATCGACTTTGTTTGTTCTCATTATTTCCATAACTTGTATAACAGTTCTAGTCTCAATTGCTTTTACAGGATTTTTTATCATTATGTCTTTAGCTTTTATATATTCTGGAGCACTCCACAATCTATCACTTCCAATAAAGTCTTTTACAAAGTTATTTACTGGATGTTTTAATAAATTTTCTGCTGTATCATATTGCTGTATTTTTCCCCCTTGCATAATACAGATTTTATCAGCTAATTTTAAGGCTTCATCCATATCATGAGTTACAAATATAATCGTCTTTTTAAGTTCTTGTTGCAGTTCATAAAGCCACTCTTGAAGTTGTGTTCTTGTGATTGGATCTAATGCACTAAAAGGTTCATCCATCAAAATTATATCTGCATCTGTTGCAATCGCTCTTATAACACCTATTCTTTGTTGCTGACCACCACTCAATTCACTAGGGTATTTATATAGAAATTCATCTGGGTCAAGTCCTACCATTTTTATAAGTCTTTCTGTATTGTCACTTATTTCTTGTTCGGTTTTTTCGCCCTTTAATTTTGGAATTAATTCGATATTTTCTTTTATAGTGAGATGAGGAAATAGGCCTATATTTTGGATTACATAACCTATATTTCTTCTTAATTTGATTGGATCTTCTTTTGATATCGCTTTCCCATCTATGTATATTTCACCACTTGTAGGCTCAATAAGTTTATTTATTAGTTTTAATGTGGTGGTTTTACCACACCCACTGGGCCCTATTAAAACTACAAAACTTCCACTTTCAATAGTTAGGGATATATTATCAAGTATAACTTTTTCACCTGCAGTTTTCACAATATTCTTAATTTTAATCATATTTTCGCCCCCCTTTTACAACTTATATATACAATATAAGTTGTTATTAATATAATGATATCATATTATCAGTTTTCTAACAATTACATTTTTGTAACTTTTTGTGTATCACTTTTTATCTTTTTCTTTATATAAAATATAATAATACAGAATTATTACATGAATATTAATAATTAGAAAACATTTCCATTAAGTTTTATTTTAAAATTAGTTATAAAAATACCCTATACAGTTAGACAACTTTATGTCTTTGTATAGGGTATTTATTTATAAATTATATTTTAGTCTACTGCAATATTTAGCCCTGATAACCTCTCTGATGGTTGAATTATGACAAGTTGTCCTGGCTCATTAAATTGCAGGTGATATGATTCACCTGATGCTTGACCTATTAAGTTTTTCCATGACAATTGTGCAACCTTAGCTTCTGGCTTTCTTCCTGTCCATGCTACTATTGCATCTGGATCTACACAACAAGGTGCTTCAATTATAAGAGGGTTTCCGTCTGTTATAATCGCTACATCTTGTACTGAATTTGTATTATTTTTTAAATAGGTAGAAAATAATCCTCTTTGAGATATTACTCCAGAACCTACAAATGTTGTAGAGTATGTAAGCTCTTCTGTAAATGCTAATAGATTTTCACTTTCTACATTTATTGAATCACCTGGCTCTAAATGAACAACATCTACATGATATGCATTTTCTGCTAAGTAAACTTCGCCTTGTCCTTCAACAGACATTATAGGCATATTTTCACCTGTTATTCTTCTTTGTAGATGTCCAAATAAAGCCCCTCCTAGACCGCCTCCATTATTAGGACCTAGTAATAGTTTTTCAAATCTAAAGTCGCCTTTAAAAGCGACCATAGCGCCTTTTTTAGCATAGAATCTTCCACTACCTTTAGCTATACACATTAGCTCATTAGTTACATCGAATTTAATCATAAAATTCCCCCTGATTTGTTGATAAATTGATTAACATCATTTATTTATCTTCTTTATTATCTTCGAAATTTTCTATTTCTTCCATTAATGTTTGTACTAACTTATCTCCGGCAACTTTTTTAACTATTTCACCTTTTTTAAATAGTATTCCTTGGCCATTTCCTCCGGCTATACCAATATCAGCTTCTCTAGCCTCTCCTGGACCATTTACGACACATCCCATGATAGCAACTGTCATATTTTTATTTAAATCTTGTATTTTTTCTTCTACTTCGTTTGCAATTTCTATTAAATTTATATTGCATCTACCACAAGTCGGACAAGATACTATTTTTATTTTGTCGTTTAATAAATTTAAACTTCTTAGTATGTCTTTTCCTACTTTAACTTCTTCTACAGGGTCTCCTGTAAGTGATATTCTCATAGTATCCCCTATTCCTTTTAGAAGTAGAGAACCTATCCCTATTGAAGATTTAATTGTTCCAGCTCTAACTCCTCCAGCTTCTGTTATACCTATATGAAGTGGATAGTCCACCTTTTGGCTCATAAGCTCATATGCTTCTACAGCTGTGTATATGTTTGAAGATTTTAATGATATAACTATATTATGAAAATCTAAATCTTCAAGTATTTTTATATGCCCCATAGCACTTTCAACTAATGCTTCTGGTGTTGGAGAGCCGTATTTTTTAAGAAGTTCTTTTTCAAGTGAACCTCCATTTACACCTATTCTTATTTTTAAATCTCTTTCCTTACATTTTTCAACTACAGCTCTTACTCTTTCTATGCTTCCGATATTTCCTGGGTTTATTCTTATCCCATCTATACCTTGTTCAATAGCTTCTAGAGCTAATCTATAGTCAAAATGTATATCTGCAATTATAGGTATATTTACCTGCTCTTTTATTTTTGATATGCATTTTGCTGCATCCATATCTACAACAGCAACCCTAACTATATCGCATCCAGCTTCTTCAAGCCTTTTTATTTGTGCTACTGTCTTTTCAACATCTCTTGTATCTGTATTAGTCATAGATTGAACAGAAATTGGATTATTTCCTCCAATTTTCACATCCCCAACTCTGACTTCTCTAGTAATTTTTCTTTTGTAACTCATAGTTCACCTTCTATTTTGATTAGAATAATTGTAATCACATATAATTAGAATAATCTTAAAATATCTTTATATGTTATAAATAGCATAAATGCCATCAGTACACTCATACCTACTATATTTATCATAGCTTCTTTACTTGGGTCTAGTTTTTTACCACCTCTTAAAGCTTCTATTAATAATAAAAGTAGTCTACCACCATCTAAGGCAGGGAATGGAACTAAGTTCATAATTCCTAAGTTTAAACTTATTACTGCACCTAGATATAATAAATTAGTTATACCCATTTTAGCTGCATCTGAAACCATACCTATTACTCCAACTGGTCCAGCGACAGAATTTGATATTCCTCCTGCAACTCTACCTGTAACTAATTGTCCTAAGAACTCAACCATTTGAACAGTTATGTCCCATGTTGTAGTCAAGGCAGTTGTAAATGATTTAATTATATTTTTTGTTCTATCAAAAGTTATACCGATTATATATGTTTTAGTATCTTTATTGTATGTAGGATTAATATCGAATTTAATTTCTTTATTGTCTCTTTCTACTACTATACTTATTTTTTCACCTTTAGAAGATGATATTATATTTGTTATATCTGTAGATGAGTTTACAGTTTGACCATTTACAGATTTGATTTCATCTCCTACTTTTATTCCTACTTCTTGGGCAGGAGCATTATCTACTAATGTCCCTACTTTTGTTGTAGGAATACCTATCATTAAAAATAAGGCTACTAAAAAACCTATACAACCTAAGAAGTTAAAAAATGGTCCTGCAAATATTATACTTGCTCTTTGTAAGATTGTTTTTTCTGCAAAAGAACCTTCATTTACTGTATCTTCATCAGAATGTCCATCTTTATCTTCTATGTCTTTGTTGTCTATTATTAAAGTCTTACCTGAATTTTCTTCATCTTCTTCAGATCTATCGAAACCGTCTTCTTCACCTTCCATGCTTACATAACCACCGATTGGTAAAACCCTAAGTGAATACTCAGTTCCGTTTTTTTCTTTACTATAGATTTTAGGTCCCATCCCGATTGAAAACTCATGGACAGTTACACCATTTTTCTTTGCTAATAAAAAATGTCCAAATTCATGTATTAGGATGATTATCCCAAATAATAATAATGCAATTACTATTGTCATATATTCACCTTCCTATTTTAGTAAATCATTTATATAACTTCTAGTCCATCTATCAACTTCTAAGATATCATCTAACTTTGGATTTAATATACTATTATGAGCATCTAAAGATTTTTCTATATAATAAGGTATATCATAAAATCCAATTTGGTCTTTTAGAAACTTCTCAACAAGCACTTCATTAGAAGCATTTAATACTGTTAAATATGTTTTTCCCTCTTTTAAAGCATCATATGCTAATTTTAAACATGGGAATGTATTCATATCTGGTTCTTCAAATGTAAGAGTACTTAGTTTTTTGAAATCGATTCTTTCAAAATTACTATGTATTCTATCTGGGTATGTAAGCGCATATTCAATAGCAAGTCTCATATCTGGCATAGATAACTGAGCTATCACAGATGTATCTATATATTCAACCATAGAATGTATTATACTTTGTGGATGCACAACTACATCTATATCCTTATGATCTACATCAAATAACCATTTTGCTTCGATTACCTCAAGCCCTTTATTCATTAAAGTAGAAGAATCTATGCTTATTTTTTGACCCATGCTCCAATTAGGATGTTTTAATGCTTCGTTTTTTGTAACATGTAGTAAATCTTCTTTTTTCTTTCCTCTAAATGGACCTCCAGAAGCTGTTAATATAAGTTTACTTACTTGTTTTTTATTTTCTCCATTTAAACATTGGAATATAGCCGAATGTTCACTGTCTACAGGTAGTATTTTTACTCCATTTTCCTCAGCAGCCTTCATAACTATTTCCCCAGCTGTTACAAGTGTTTCCTTGTTTGCTAAAGCTATATCCTTTTTATGTTCTATTGCTTTCATAGTCGGTATAAGACCAATCATACCAACTAATGCTGTCAATACTATATCTACTTCATCTAGTGTAGATATTTTTTCAAGACCGTCTATAGAATCTAGTATTTCTATTTCTATGTCTTTTGGTATCATAGTTTTTAATTTTTCTGCACTTTCTCTTTCATATAGTACAGCATATTTTGGTTTAAATTCTAAAATTTGTTCTAATATTAAATCTACACTTCTATTTGCAGATATAGCTACTACTTCAAATTTATCTCTATTTTGTCTAATTACATCTAACGTCTGTGTTCCTATAGATCCAGTCGAACCTAGTAATGTAATCTTTTTCATATTCATTCACCTCATTCCCTTATAATAAACAATTAATTATACAAATGTATTATATCATTATTTTATTTTGAATATATTAAATTTTTATTATAATATTATTGCTATAATTTAATATGTTCAGTCTAAAAAAAATTATAATACTTTGTTTAAAAAGCAACAATATATTTGTATTTTAAATCTGTATAATTTAATTATTTTAAATCATTTTTCCCTATACGAGATAAAAGCTGCCTCAAAAAGTTTGAGCCAGCTTTTATTTAATAAAAAGTATTATGGCACTATAAACAAATGGTGCAACAAGGATTACACTATCAAATCTATCTAATATTCCACCATGTCCTGGTATTAAATTACCATAATCTTTTATTCCTACATATCTTTTTATTGAAGATGCAAATAAATCCCCAATTTGTGCGATTATACTTCCTATACTCCCAATTACTATCATCATTACTATATCTAATTTAAATATGTATCCAAATATTAAGCAACATATTGTACTTCCAAGTATACCCCCTATACTACCTTCTATAGTCTTTTTAGGGCTCACTTCTGGTATTAATTTGTGTTTACCGAATAAATATCCAGCAAAATACGCAAAAGTATCTGTCATAAATGCTATTATAAATATCAGCCAAACTAATTTTTTACCATCTACAAAACCATCCATAGTTAGTACTATAAAGTCTATAAGAACTCCAACATAAAAAATGCCGAAAAATGTTACTACTATATCCATAATATTTCTTTTACATTGTAACATAGGTATAATAGAACATATAAATAAAATAAACATCACTATATAAGTGTAGTTCATTCTTAAACCGAAACAGTTTTTTATAAATAAGTAAAATGCAAATATATATCCTAAGCTAAATATTGGATTAATTTGTTTAACTTTAAAGGCTTTATAAAATTCATTAATCGCTATTGAAATAATTATAAATTCGCCTATATATAGAGGTAATCCACCCAAAATAACTAATAGTAATAATGGAACTAAGGCTAGCCCTGCTAAAATTCTGGTTTTCATAAAGACACTCCTTATTTAAGTCCCCCAAATCTCCTATCTCTGTTTTGATATGCATATATAGCTCTTTGAAGCTCTTTTTCATCAAAATCAGGCCAATATACATCAGTAAAATACAGCTCAGCATAAGCTAGTTCCCAAAGCAAGAAATTGCTCAATCTTTGTTCCCCACTTGTTCTTATAACTAAATCTGGGTCTGGAAGCGACTTAGTACTTAGATAATTTTTTATAGTTTCTTCTGTTATACTTTCAGAATCTAACGTATGATTTTCAATATCTCTAGAAATTTGTTTAACTGCCTCTGTGATATCATATCGACCACCATAATTTAAAGCTAAGTTTAAATTTGGTCCATCGTTATCTTTTGTCAATTCCATAGCTCTTTTTAGCTCGTCTAAGCACGACTTTGGTAATTTTTCTATATCTCCAATAGCTGTTAATTTTACATTATTTATATTTAATTCTTCTACTTCTTTTTTCAAATAACTTTGTAATAATGTCATTAGAGTTTCTACTTCTAGTGCTGGTCTTTTCCAGTTTTCTGTAGAAAAAGTATATAATGTAACATGTTTTATACCTAATCTTTTACATTCTGTTATAACTTTTCTAACTGTTTCAACGCCTGCTTTATGTCCAGCTGTTCTAGGTAAAAATCTTTTCTTTGCCCATCTTCCATTACCGTCCATTATGATTGCAATGTGTTTAGGCAAGTTATTTATATCTATATCAAAAAACATATTGTCCATATTTTCTCTCCAATACAATTTCTGACTCCTA
>OOCW01000223.1_pt1 | contig 63983 bp, 59 predicted proteins | sample 1671201 | NCBI WGS metagenome assembly OOCW01 (sample SAMN06348132, study PRJEB24527) | human gut metagenome | biome: human gut; feature: ankylosing spondylitis patient; material: feces | host: Homo sapiens | place: China | collected 2015-10
AAGATGTATCCCCTAATACCATTACAGCTTTTTAAGTTAAGAAAAGAGTTAGAAAGGGCACATAATAAGAAGGATTTAAATAGAATAAAAGAATTATCTAATAATGCTAAAGAACTTGCTGGTAAATTAGCTAAACAATCAGCAATATTATTTGAAGCTGATGAAATATTAGGTGAAGATTTTCATAAGATGCTATTAGCTATACAAAATCTAATAGAATATTTAAATAGAAATTATATGAATGATGAAAATATAGAAAATGAGGTGACTACAATGACTAAAACATTATATGACCCCGAAGTAGAAAAAAGAGGAATAGAAAAGGGAAGAGGAGAGGGAATAGAAGAAGGAATTAATCTTACTAAAAAGGTATTTAAATTAGCTAGCCAAGGAGAAACAATAGGTAATATATCAAAAATATGTAAGATATCAGAAGAGAAAGTTAAAGAAATTTTAGATTAAAGAGCAAGAGTAGTTTCAAGGCCCCAGGGACTTTAAAATTTTCCAGTGGCAAGCTTATGTTAAAGCATGAGTTTGTCACTGTTTTTTTGTTAAATAAGTATGAGTTTTATGTTTAGAAAAAATATAAAGGTTAAGAATACTCCTTATAGGTATAAGCAATAAGGAGGCAGAAATGACAAGCGAAAAAAGATCATGGTATGAGGGAGCTACATACCACATTACAGCAAGAGGACATCATAGAAATGATATATTTAGAGATGAAGAAGATTTTAAGATATATTTAATTATTCTAGAAGAAGCATTGCTTTATTTTAATAATTATAATTATGAAATAATAGCATACTGTTTAATGGATAATCATGTACATTTACTTTTAAAAACTGGAGTAGAGCCGCCATGGAGATTTATAGCGCGAGTTCATTCTATATATGCAAGGTATTTTAATAAAAAATATAACTATTTAGGTACACTGTTTCAAGGAAGATATAGTGCAGAGATTATAGAAAACGATACTTATATGCTTGAAACCTCAAGGTATATTCATTTAAATCCGGTAAAAGCAAGAATGGTTGAAACACCTGATGAATATAAATGGTGCAGTTACTTAATATATGTTGGAGAGCAAGAAGAAAATTTTATTAATTCAAAAATAATATTAAATTACTTTCAATATGAGAAAAGATTTAAGTTATATAGAGAGTTTGTATATACGAAACTAAAAGAATTAAGAGAAAAGTTACTAGAAGAAGAAATTAAAGCAAATCAAGAGATAAGATAAATTTAAAAATTGTGAGATGTTACAAATTCTAAAATATAAGTTTAGGAGTACTATCAAAGTGTCAATAATTGAAATGTGAATTATTGATAGGAGTGAAAAATGTATGGCAACAGTATTAAAAAAGTTTTGCGATAAGTGGAATTGATGGATATGTAGTTAATATAGAAATAGACACTATATATGGTAAGCCTTCGGTATCAATTGTAGGTATGGGCGATACTGCAATTAAAGAAGCTAGAGAAAGATTAGAAGCTGCTATTATAAATAGTAAATTTGAATTTCCTAAAATGAAAATAGTAATTAATTTATCACCAAGTGATGTAAAGAAAAGCGGATCGCATTTTGATTTAGGAATGGCGATAGCACTTTTAATTCAATCTGCTCAAATATTCGTAGAAGAGGTTGAGAGATATGCATTTATAGGAGAGTTATCATTAAATGGGGACTTGAGGCCGTGTATAGGAGTTTTACCAATGGTTATGGAGGCTAAAAATAAAGGAATTAAGAATGTAATAGTACCAATGGATAATATGACAGAAGCAAGTTTGATTAGTGATATGAATATTTTTGCGTTTAATAAATTAAATGAGGTAACAGATTTTTTAACAGGAGTAAAGCCATACGAACCAATTAAAGATAAAAAGGATAATTATAAATTAGATAGTCCATATATAATAGATTTTCAAGATGTTCAAGGGCAAGATAGTGCACTTGAATTTGTGGCTGTTGCAGCAGCCGGAGGGCATAATTTATTAATGTCAGGAACGCCTGGATGTGGTAAATCAATGGTTGCAAAAAGAATACCAACAATACTACCAGCTATGAGTGAAGAAGAGGCTTTAGAAGTGACAAAGATTTATAGTGTAGCAGGGCTTTTGAAAAATAGAGGTACATTAATAACAGAAAGGCCATTTAGATCACCACATCATAGTGCATCTACAAATTCATTAGTTGGGGGTGGTATGTTTGCCATGCCAGGAGAAATATCTTTAGCACATAATGGGGTATTATTTTTAGATGAAGTTGCAGAATTTAATAAAAAGACTTTAGATGCATTAAGGCAACCAATTGTATTGAAAAGAACCCCCGGGGGTTTTAAAATTTTCCAGTGATAAGTAATGCATAGATTAAATAATCTGCGCAGTTTTTGTTTAGGAAATTTATATTATGATATATAATATAAATATAAGTTAGTAAATGAATAGGAGGAGTTAGAATGCCATTAGCTAGAGATTATGATTATATGACATATAAAGAGTTTTTAGAGTATCAATCACTAACAGATCAAAAAACTGAATATAGTAATGGAGATATATTTTATATGTCACCAACTCACCCAAATCATAATAAAGTACAAAATGAATTATACTTTCAATTTAGAAGTATATTAAATAATTGTAATAAGTGTGATGTTTATACATCTGATATAGCAGTTAAATTTCAAAATGAAGAAGAGTCATATCAGTTTGAACCAGATGTAATGATTACATGTGATAATAAATTTGATGGATCTATTTACAAGGGGATACCAAATCTTATAGTAGAAGTATTAAGTAGAGCTACTAAAGATAGGGATAAGGGATTAAAATTAGATGTGTATGAAAAATTTGGAGTAAAAGAATATTGGTTAGTGGATATTAATTTTAGGGAAATAACTATTTATTCGGATAATATAAATGGAAAATATAAAACTATAAGAACTTATAGTGAAGATATGGTTATAAAGTGGAATAATTCAAATATTAAAGTTGAAAGTATTTTTAGGCTTTTAACAATAGAATAACTAGCAATCTTAGTCATTCCTTTTTCAATAAGACGTTGAACGACCGGTTTATTTTCAGCGACAAGCTTATATGTAGCAAGAGAGTGACTTCGTCCCTCTCAAAGACTCCTGAGGTTTTTAAAATTTTCCAGTGGCAAGCTTATTTAAAAGCATAAGTTTGTCACTGTTTTTTTAGTTAAATATATGTTTATGATATAAATTAAAGATAGTTATTAATATAAGATGTTTGCGTATATTATATATTTAATAAAGTACAGATTATTTTTATTTATAATAAAATTTTTATGGGGTATAATTATATATAAATAAATTTATAAAAATAGATAGGTATTTATATGAGTTTTAACATAGATAATATAATTTAATTAAAAATAAATAAATTTTAAGTATATAATAAGAGAGGTAAAATAAATGGGAGTAGATATAAATGAAGATTTTTTGCAGAAGGAAGAGTGGATTAATAATATAAAATTTATGTCTCCAAGACCTAGATATAACCATATAGAGTTGCAAGGGGAGATATATATGCAGCTTAAGCAATATTTTAAGAAAAGGTGTAATGTTTCAATAGAAGCTGCACTATTTTTAACAAAAGATGATCCTATAGAAATAAAGAGTGATAAAAATAAAATTGATTTATTAGTAAAATCTAAAAAAGCAGAAGTGGCTCCAGATGTTGCTGTTTACTGTGATAAAAATCAAATTTTTTATAGGGGGTATATAGGTGTTCCACAATTAGTTGTAGAGGTATTAAGTCCATCTAACGCTGATGATGATTTGATTGTGAAAAAGGATTTATATGAAAAGTATGGTGTGCCTGAATATTGGATTATATCACCAATGAGTAAAAAAGTATGGATTTACATGTTAATTGATAATAAATATGAATTAAAGAATAGTTGTACGTTAAATGATAAGTTTACATCTACAAGATTTGAAGAATTAGAGATTGATTTATCAGATGTTGAATTAATAGTAGAAGAGTAGACAGCGAGACTCCCGGGTGTCTTAAAATTTTCCAGAGACAAGTTTATGTTTAGTATAGACTTTGTCTCTGTTTTTTGTTAAATTGATATTTTTATTTATAACATATTTATTGTGGGATATAATTAAGTTATAGAATAATTAGATTGATAGGAGAAAATTATGAGTAAAGGTTTATTAGATCCTAAAGTAGACTTTGTATTTAAAAATATATTTGGCTCACCAAATCATCCAGAAATATTAATATCATTTTTAAACGCGACATTAAAACCAAAAAAGAAAATAGTAAGTGTTGATATAAAAAAAACAGATATAGAAAAACAATATATTGAAGATAAATATTCAAGGCTTGATGTAAAAGCTACAACAAGTAATGATGAAATAATTAATATTGAAATACAACTAAAAAATGAAAATAATATGGTAAAGAGAAGTCTTTACTATTTAAGTAAGATGTATGAAGAACAGTTAAACGAAAAAGAAGATTATTCAAAATTAGCGAGAACTGTGTGTATTAATATTCTTAATTTTAAATATCTTAAAACAGATAATTTTCATACAGGATATAGATTTAAAGAAATTGAAAGTAATGAAGAATTAACAGATATTATGGAAGTTCACTTTATAGAAATTCCAAAGTTAAAGGATTCTAGTGATGAAAAGGATATGCTTGTTGCGTGGACAGAATTTTTAAAAGATCCAGAAAGTGAAAAGGTTAGAGGATTAGAATTAAGCATAGAGGAAATACGCCAGGCAAAAGATGAGCTTATACGAATGAGTAATGATAAAAAACAAAGAGAATTATATGATATGAGAGCAAATTCCTTAAGAGATAAGATTAGTGAGTTGAATGCAGCTAAAAGAGAAGGAATAGAAGAAGTGGCTAGGAATATGAAGAAAAATGAATTACCTATTGAAATGATTTCAAAATTAACTGGCTTAAGAGTTGATGAAATAGATAAATTATAGACTAAGTAGGACTTCGACTCCCGGCAGACTGACCAAGAGAGTGACTTCGTCCCTCTCAAGGATCTCTGGTAGTTCTAAAATTTTCCAGTGGCAAGCTTATGTGAAAACATAAGTTTGTCGCTGTTTTTTTCGTTAAATATATATGTTTACGATATAAATTAAAGATAGTTATTAATATAAAATGTTTGAGTATAGTATGTTATATATTTAATAAAGTCCAGATTATTTTTATTTATAACATATTTAATGTAGGATATAATTAAAATATACAATAATTAGATTGATAGGAGAAAATTATGAGTAAAGGTTTATTAGATCCTAAAGTAGACTTTGTATTTAAAAATATATTTGGCTCACCAAATCATCCAGAAATATTAATATCATTTTTAAACGCGACATTAAAACCAAAAAAGAAAATAGTAAGTGTTGATATAAAAAAAACAGATATAGAAAAACAATATATTGAAGATAAATATTCAAGGCTTGATGTAAAAGCTACAACAAGTAATGATGAAATAATTAATATTGAAATACAACTAAAAAATGAAAATAATATGGTAAAGAGAAGTCTTTACTATTTAAGTAAGATGTATGAAGAACAGTTAAACGAAAAAGAAGATTATTCAAAATTAGCGAGAACTGTGTGTATTAATATTCTTAATTTTAAATATCTTAAAACAGATAATTTTCATACAGGATATAGATTTAAAGAAATTGAAAGTAATGAAGAATTAACAGATATTATGGAAGTTCACTTTATAGAAATTCCAAAGTTAAAGGATTCTAGTGATGAAAAGGATATGCTTGTTGCGTGGACAGAATTTTTAAAAGATCCAGAAAGTGAAAAGGTTAGAGGATTAGAATTAAGCATAGAGGAAATACGCCAGGCAAAAGATGAGCTTATACGAATGAGTAATGATAAAAAACAAAGAGAATTATATGATATGAGAGCAAATTCCTTAAGAGATAAGATTAGTGAGTTGAATGCTGTTGAAAAAAAAGCAAGAGAAGAAGGGATAGAGAAAGGAAGGAAAGAAGGAATAGAAGAAGGAGCAAAGAATAGGACTATAGAAATAGCAAGAAATATGAAGTTAAGTGGATTAGATACTAATACAATTGCAAAGTTAACTAATTTATCACGAGATGAAATAGATAAATTATAGTTTAAGGTCTCGTCCCTCTCAAGGACCCCCGGGGGTTTTAAAATTTTCCAGTGGCAAGCTTATGTGAAAGCATAAGTTTGTTACTGTTTTTTCATTAAGTTTTAAAATACAAGCTATATGCATAAGCATATGGCTTATTTTTTAATATTTTTTTGGGGGATTTTTGTAAAAAATTCTCTTTGGGGATATGTATTATTCTAAATATTCAGCTCAAGTAACAGAGAGACAAGTTACTAAGTTCAATATTTAATAGATTTAGCTTATAAGAAGAGGGTAGTAATAAGAGATGAGAAAGTAAATCTTATTGCTACCTTAAATTTATATAAATTATAAAAAATACAAAAAAACACTAATAATATATATAAAAAGTTAATTGATTATTTTATAATAATATATGTAATATATGGTTTTAAATGGTATATAGGTAAAGATAGTGATAATGAAATTTGGTATTTAAAAGAAATATCAGATAAACAAAGCGAAAGGATGAGAGGAAGACAATATGAAAATAGCAAAAAATAGCAATAGCAGGAATAGGATATGTTGGATTGGCTAATGCAATACTTTTAGCTCAACATAATGAGGTAGTAGCATTAGATATTATTCAAGAAAAGGTTGATATGATTAATGATAAAGTATCTCCAATAGTAGATAAAGAGATACAAGATTACTTAACAAATAAAAAGTTAAATTTAGTAGCCACTACAGATGCATATAAAGCATATAAGGATGCAGAATTTGTTTTAATTTCAACACCAACAAATTATGATCCAGAAAAGAATTATTTTAACACAAGAAGTGTTGAAGCTGTAATAGCAAATGTGCTTTCAATAAATCCAGAAGCGACAATGGTTATTAAATCAACAGTACCAGTTGGGTATACTGAAATTGAAGTAGTAGTATATGAACCATCTTTAAAAGAAGAGAAATTTTTCAATTCAAAGGTAATTAAAGATTTGAATAAATTTAAGGATATGTGTGATGTTATAGTATCAAATAGATTATCAAAGGAGCTATTTGATGTGGAGGAAAAGGTATATACTAGGGACTTATTTAATAGGGATTAGATTAAATAAGAAAATGTAGTAATAAGAAATATAAAAATAAATCTTATTACTACATTTTATTTTATAATTTGTTTAATGAATAATTAATTATTGCTAAATTGACTATATTATAAATAGATATACATATATATCATTATGGTATAATATATATGTAATGAAGGTAATAGTAAGGAGAATTTTTAATGTTTTTACAAAAGTATAATGAGTGGATAGAATCACAAATAGTAACTAAAGAAATAAAAAATGAATTAAAAACAATAAATAATGATAAAGAAAAGGAAGATAGATTTTATAAAGATTTAGAATTTGGTACAGGCGGACTTAGAGGAGTAATTGGAGCTGGAACTAATAGAATGAATATCTATACAGTTTCAAAAGCAACTCAGGGATATGCACAATATTTAAATAATCATTTTGAAAATCCAACTGTAGCAATAGCATATGATTCAAGAAATATGTCTAGAGAGTTTGCGAAAGCTACAGCATTAACATTTGCTGCAAATAATATAAAGGTATATTTGTTTGAAGATTTAAGACCAACACCAATGCTTTCATTTACTGTAAGGGAATTAAAATGTCAGGGTGGTGTAGTTATAACAGCATCTCATAATCCAAAGCAATATAATGGATATAAAGTTTATGGTGAAGATGGTGGGCAAATAACTGATGAAACTGCAAATGAAGTTATAGGATATATAAATAATTTAGATATATTTAAAGATGTTAAAACAATTTCTGAAGAAGAAGCAGTATCTAAGGGATTATTAAAATATATAGGTGAAGATATAGACAAAGTTTATATAGAAAAAGTTAAATCATTATCTTTAAGAAAAGAATTAATACAAGAAAAAGCAAAGGATCTTAACATAATATATACTCCAATACATGGTTCAGGGCTTATGCCAATAAAGAGAATTTTAACTGAACTTGGGTTTGAAAATTTAAATATAGTTAAAGAGCAAGAAAAGCCAGATGGAAACTTCCCAACAGCATCATATCCAAATCCAGAAGATAAAAGTGTATTTAATATAGCATTAGAAATGGCAAAGGAAGGCAATCCAGATATAATATTTGGAACAGATCCAGATTGCGATAGAATTGGTGTTGTTGTTAAGGATAATGTTGGAGAATATAAAGTTTTAACTGGTAATCAAACAGGAATGCTTTTAGCTCATTATATGCTTAAATCATTAAGTGATAGAAATGAATTGCCTAAGAATTCAGCAGTAATTAAGACTATAGTTACTACTGAAGGTGTTAGAAAAATAGTTGAAAGCTTTGGAGCAGAACTTATTGATACATTAACTGGATTTAAGTATATAGGTGAAAAGATTAAAGAATTTGAAGAAACTAATAGTAATTCATTTATATTTGGCCTTGAAGAAAGTTATGGATATTTAGCTGGAACTTTTGTTAGAGATAAGGATGCTGTTATCGCAGCGGCTCTTATTACAGAAATGGCTCTTTATTATAAGGAAGAAGGGTTAACTCTATATGAAGCTTTAATTAAATTATATGAAGAGTATGGATTTACTCAAGAAGAGTTAATTTCTATTGAGCTTCAAGGTAAAGAAGGGCAAGAAAAGATAGCTAATTGTTTAGATACTTTAAGAAAAGATAAGTTAATAGAAGTTAATGGAGTTAAGGTAGTTAAAGCTTTTGATTATAAATTAAGTGAGGAAATTACTTATGGAAATGAAACTATAGTATCTGAAATTAAATTACCTAAATCTAATGTATTAAAGTATATATTAGAAGATGATTCTTGGTTTGTTGTAAGACCTTCTGGTACTGAACCGAAGATGAAAATTTATCTATCTGTAGTAGGTAAATCATTAGAAGATTCTGAAGAGAAGTTAAACAATTTTAAAAATATTGTTATGGAAAAGATTAATAATATATTATATTAGTTTTAAAAATTAAGATTACATAAGTTTTTATGTAATCTTAAATATATAAAATGATATTAAGAGGAGTGGCGAAATGTATCCAATTAAGTTTGAAAATTTATATTATGATAAGGTCTGGGGCGGACGTGACCTAGAAGAGTTTAGAGAAAACTTGCCAGAGGGAAATATAGGTGAAAGCTGGGATATTGCATGCCATGAAAATGGAACTGGCATAGTTGCAAATGGAAAATTTAAAGGTATGACTTTTAAGGAGCTTATTGAAAAATATAATGAGAATATATTTGGAAATACCATTAAGAATAATGAATTTCCACTACTCGTGAAATTAATAAATTCTAATGAAAATTTATCAGTTCAAGTTCATCCTGATGATGACTATGCAAGAAGAGTTGAAAATTCATTTGGAAAAACTGAAGCTTGGTATGTAGTTGATGCTAAAGAGGGAGCTGAATTGATAGTAGGAACTAATGGGTGTACTAAGGAGCAGTTTGAAGAAGCTATTAAAAATAATAGTGTTGAAGATTGCTTAAATAGAATTAAGGTTAAAAAAGGAGATGCTTTTTTAATAAATAGTGGATTAGTTCATGCTATATGTTCAGGATTAGTTATTGCAGAGATTCAACAAAATAGTGATATTACATATAGAGTTTATGATTATGGAAGACCAAGAGAAATTCATGTTGAAAAATCATTAGAAGTAATTGATTTTGATTTAAAACCTGAAAGATTAATTGAAGAATATAAGTCATTTGATGGATATAAGTATACTAATTTATGTTCAAGTGATTATTTTATAATTGATAAATGTATTATAAATTCTAAGTTTAATACTAGTAGTGAGAATGATAAGTTTTCTATAATTACTTGTGTTGATGGAAGTGGATTAATTAATTATAAGAATGGAACTGAAATAGTTAATAAAGGAGATAGTATTTTAATTCCGGCACAATTAGGTAATTATGAAATTAAGGGAGATTTAGAAGTATTAATATCTAAACCAGTTATTCAAGAATAAGATAAAGTTAAACTTAAATGAAATAGTAAATTTAATAAATAGTTTATTATATAAATAATATTAAAAGTGGAGTTGTATTAAAATTGAGTTTATTAATTCAATTTTAATACAACTCCTTATTTTTATATCTAAATAATTATAAGAAATAAAATTTCTTTAAATGTAACCAAATAAGAATCTTATGAATTATAATTATAACAAGAAAAAAAAAAATAAATAAAAATTGCCACAATTAAGGAAGATAATTGGTATAGTTTAATACTAAGAAAACGAATACAATGATATTGTAAGGTAGCTAAGGAGGTAAAGAGTTGATAATTCTTACTAAAAGACAAATAAAAATAACTAACTTTCTAGAAAACAAACTAGAATGGACAACTATAGAAAATATAGCTAAAGCATTTGATGTAAGTGAAAGAACAATAAGAAATGATTTAGATTCTATAGGATTATTTTTACAAGAAAATAATATTGAATTAGAAAGAAAGCCAAGATTAGGAGTTAAGATTAACTTAAAAAGAAATCAAAATATTAACAATATACTGAAAGAGTGTACTAATAAGTTATATACAGCTGATGATAGAGTTATTATGATAGCAATAATATTGCTAATAAGAAGCAGCACAACTATTGAAAAATTATCAGATTATATCCAAGTAAGTAAAAACACATTAGTAAATGATTTGAAAGCATCTGAAGAAATATTAAAGAGTTTGGGTGTTGAAGTTACCAAAAAATCATATTACGGAATTACTACGAAGGAAAATAATTATGAAAAGTTAGCAAATGCTTTCTTAGTATTATTTCATAAGCTTGAAGAGAGATATGAATATGAAGTATACAAGCTTTTGTATGAAAATAACAGCTTAGATAAAAAAATAATACGAAACATTATAGAAGCTGTTGAAGAAAATAAAGGTATTCAATATACAGAAGAAGCTTATGAAGAGCTAGAAATAATTTTATTATTAACTATATATAAAAGTATAAATTCCAAGAGTGAAGATGAAAATTATAAAAGTAATTTATTAACTAAAGAAAGTATTTTTCTAAAGGAAATTATAGAAAAGTTTTCGCCAGTAAAAGTTAATGATGAAAGAATATCTTATTTGTTTAAAGTATTTAAAGGAGCTAAAAGATCTAAGTATATTACTGAAAATAAAGAAGAATTAGATGTTGTTGTTAATGAGATAGTAGAAGAACTATGCGAAATACTTAATATTAAAGTTGATAACGATAATGAATTTTTAATGCAAATGGCAATGCACTTAAATGTAGCAATATATAGATTGAAAAATAATTTGATAATAAATAATCCTATGTTAGAAGAGATTAAGTATAAAATGTCTTTCATATATGATGTTACAGAAAAGGTATTAAATAATAAAAAAGAAGTTATTGGTGTAGAGTTCCCAGATGCAGAAATAGCATATATGGCAATGTATTTTGAAACCTTGTTTGAAAAGTATGTTAAAGGTAATTTAAACTCTAAAATTTTAATTGTATGCAATGGAGGACTAGCAACATCAAGCTTGTTAAAGTCTAGAATAAACTTAATGATACCAGAAGTGACTATTGAAGGTATATGTAGATTAAAAGATGTTAATGATTATTTAAATAATACTAATATCGACTTTGTAGTAACTACAGTACCATTAGAACTAAAGGAATATAAAGTTATAAAAGTAAGTCCATTATTAGAGATTGAAGATTTAGAGAGAATTAAAGCTGAAATTTATAATAAGTGGTATGAAAAGAATTGTAAGTATTTAATTGAGAAAGTTAAAAGTGAAGATACAACTGATATAGCAAGAATAATACCTGAAAAATATGCTCAGTTTAATTTAGTTATAGATGATTGGAGAGAAGCTATAAAAGTAGCATCTCAACCTTTAGTAAAATCTAAAAAAATAAAACAAGCTTATATTTCAGATATGATAAGAGTTATAGAAACATTAGGAAATTACATGGTTTTCATTCCGGAAATCGCATTTGTACATGCTCCACCAGAAAATGTTATAGATAATGGAGTTAGTTTATTAACATTAAAAGAACCATTAGAGTTTGGAGTTAAAAATAAAGTAACTATAAAAGCAATAGTAGTTTTAGCTAATAAAGAAGAAAGTAAAAGCCTAGTTTCACTAGTAAATATACTGATGAAAGGTAGTAATGTAGATAAATTTAAATCTGCAACAAAATATGAAGAAATAAAAAAACTAGTATAAGAAGTAGGGGGAGGAAAATGTTTGTAAAAATAATAGATGAGGTCAAGGATTACACTGAGGCAATAAAAATATCTTGTGATACTTTAGAAAATGAGGGAATTATAGAGGAAAGATATTATGATTCTATAATAAAAAAAATAGATGAATTTGGTCCTTATTTTTGCATAGCTGATGGGGTGTGTATGCCTCATGCTAGACCAGAAGATGGAGCTATAAAAGAAGGATTATGTATATTAAAGTTAAATAAGCCAGTAGATTTTTTAGGAAAACAAATAAGTATGTTTTTTACACTATCTGCAAGGGATAATGATTCACATTTAGGGTTATTAAGAAAAATTGCAGAAGTTTGTATGGATAAAAATAAATTTAATAAATTAATGAAAATAAATAATGAAAAAGAGTTAATGGAGGTATTTTAAAATGAAAAGAATAATGGCAGTATGTGGTTCAGGATTAGGTTCAAGCTTTATGGTGGAAATGAATATAACAGATGTATTAAATGAATTAGGTGTATCAGGAGAATATGAAGCAAGTCACACTTCTTTAGCAGATGTAACACCATCAGATGCAGATATTTTTGTTACAGGAGCAGATTTAGCTGATAGTGCAAGTCATTTACCAGAGCTTATAGTATTAGATTCATTATTAGATAGGGATGAATTAAAAAATAAGATAAAAGAAAAATTAGGATTATAAAAGATATATTTGTATCGGATAAGTTTCATAAAAATATAGGGGGAATTAGTAATGACAGGTTTTTTAAAAGTATTGGTTGACCTTGTATCACAACCATCAATTTTGGTTGGAATAATAGTTTTAGTTGGATTATTACTTCAGAAAAAAGATTTAGATGTAATTATTAAATCTACATTAAAGGCAATGGTTGGTTTTTTAGTTATTAGTGCAGCTGCAAATGTTATAACAAGTTCATTAACACCATTTGGAACTATGTTCTCACATGCATTTAATATATCTGGTGTTATTCCAAACAATGAAGCAGTTGTTGCTTTAGCTATTGATGAGTTTCATTATATCTAGCTTGTATGATAGCAGTTATCTTAGCTTCAGCAGGAATGACAGGTTTCCAATTAGTATTTACAGGAGCAATTGCCTTAGGACTAGTAATGGTATTATCACCAGCAATATTACAACCTTTCATGAAGAAGATAACAAAAAATGATTCTGTTGCATTAGGACATTTTTCAGGTGTAGGATATGCTTTATCAGCATTAATTGGAAAAGCTGTAGGTAAAAATTCAAGATCAACTGAAGAAATGAAAGTGCCAAAATCTTTAAGTTTCTTAAGAGATTCAGTTGTATCTATTTCACTTACAATGGTTGTTTTATATTTAGTAGTTGCAATTGTATCAGGTCCAACATTTGTTGAAAGTGAATTATCAGGTGGAGATAACTATATAGTATATTCTTTAATTCAAGCATTAACATTCTCCGCAGGATTTATATTAATCCAAAATGGAGTTAGATTAGTACTTAATGAAATAGTTCCAGCATTTAAAGGAATTTCAAGCAAATTAGTTCCTAACTCAAAACCAGCATTAGATTGCCCAATAGTATTCCCATATGCTCAAAATGCAGTATTAATTGGATTTATATTCTCATTCTTAGGTGGAATAGTATCTATGATAGCTTTAGGGGCTTTAGGATTAGTTGTAATAATACCAGGAGTTGTACCACATTTCTTCTGTGGAGCAACAGCAGCAGTTTTTGGTAATGCTACAGGTGGTAGAAGAGGCGCAATGTTAGGATCATTTGTAAACGGTATATTAATATCATTCTTACCAGTAGGTTTATTACCTGTACTTGGAAATTTAGGAGTAGCGAATTCAACATTCTCAGATGCTGACTTTGCTGTATCAGGAATTTTCTTAGGAAAACTCCAAGAATATATTGGTGGTACAGGCTTAACTATAACATTAGTTGCTATAGTTACGGTGTTAATTGTAATTAGCTTAGTAAGTAAGGATAAAGAAGTTACAGTTAAAAATACAGAGATAGTTTAAATATTATGTAGATTTAAAATTGAGGAATTTATTGATTCCTCAATTTTTATACAAAAATATAAATAGAAAAGGAGAATTTTATTAATGAATAAAGATAAATTGGTTGAAATATCAAAGAATTTAAGAAAAGACATAATAGAAACGATAAATAAAGCAGGTTCAGGACATCCTGGTGGTTCTCTTTCTATTATAGATATACTTTCATATTTATATTTTGAAAAGATGAATATAGATGTATCAAATCCTAAGTATGAAGAAAGAGATAGATTTGTATTAAGTAAAGGACATGCAGCTCCAGCTTTATATGTTACTCTTGCTGAAAAAGGTTTCTTTGATAAAGAAGAATTAAATGTGATGGTCATGATTTTGATGATATAAATAGAGCTTTTAATGAAATAAAAGAAGTTAAAGATAAGCCTAAATGTATAATTGCAAATACTATTAAGGGAAAAGGCGTTTCATTTATGGAAGATAATGTAGCATGGCATGGTGTTGCACCAAATAAAGAGCAAACTGAAATGGCCATAGCAGAAATAATAGGATAGGGGGAAGTAGTAATGAAGAGAGCAACAAGAGATTCTTATGGACATACTTTAGTAGAACTAGGAAAAGAAAATAAAAATATAGTAGCTTTAGAGGGAGACTTATCAAAGGCTACTAAATCAGAGTTTTTCTCAAAAGAGTTTCCAGATAGATTTTTTAATATAGGAATTGCAGAACAAAATATGATTGGTATGGCAGCTGGTTTATCAACTACAGGAAAGATACCATTTGTTTCAACATTTGCAGTTTTTGCTGCTGGTAGAGCATTTGAAATAATAAGAAATTCTGTTTGTTATCCAAAAGCTAATGTAAAAATAGCAGCTACTCATGCTGGAATAACTGTAGGTCCAGATGGAGGTTCTCATCAGGCTATAGAAGATATTGCTTTAATGTGTTCACTTCCTAATATGGTAGTATTATCACCTGCTGATGATATTGAAGCTTGTAAGTGTGTTAGAGCAGCGGCAAGTATTAATTCACCTGTTTATATAAGATTAGGAAGAATACCATTAGATGATATATATGATAATGATTATGATTTCCAAATAGGAAAGGGTAGTGAATTAGTTTCAGGCAATGATGTAACCATTATAGCAACAGGAATTATGGTTCATAAAGCTTTAAAGGCTGCAGAAGAATTAAAGGATGAAGGTATTAATGCTAGAGTTATTAATATATCTACAATTAAGCCTATAGATGAAGAAATTATAATTAAGGCTGCAAAAGAAACTAAAGGAATAGTAACTGTAGAAGAGCACTCTGTTATTGGTGGTCTTGGAGATAGAGTTTCATCTGTAGTTTGTAGTAATTATCCTGTATTAGTTAAGAAAATTGGGGTTAATGATGTATTTGGTGAGTCTGGTAATCCTGATTTATTATTAGAAAAGCATGGATTAACTGTTGAAAATATTAAAAATATAGTAATGAGTGTACTTAAATAGATCTATATAAATAAAATTTTGGAGGATATATTATGAAAATATTTATTGATACAGCAAACGTAGATGAAATTAGAGAAGCTGCAACATGGGGAGTTTTAGATGGAGTTACAACCAATCCATCATTAATCGCAAAGGAAGGTAGAGATCTAACAGAGGTAATTAATGAAATATGTTCAATTGTGAATGGTCCTATTAGTGCCGAGGTTATTAGTTTAGAACATGAAAAGATGGTTGAAGAGGCTTTAGAATTAGTAAAGATTCATGAGAATATTGTTATTAAGATACCTATGTGTATTGAAGGGTTAAAGGCAGTTAATATTTTAAGTGCAAAAGGAATTAAAACTAATGTTACTTTAATATTCTCATCTCAACAAGCTTTAATGGCAGCAAAGGCTGGAGCTACTTATGTTAGTCCATTTGTTGGAAGATTAGATGATGTTGGAATGGATGGAACTGAATTAATAAGTGAAATTGCTAATATATTTAAAGTTCAAGGTATTAAAACTGAAATTATTTCTGCAAGTATTAGAAATCCAATACATGCTTCTAAGTGTGCAGCTGCTCAAGCTGATATTGCAACTATTCCATTTAATGTATTAAAGCAAATGTGCTTCCATCCCTTGACTGATGCAGGAATTGAAAAATTCTTAAAGGATGCAAAAGTAAATTAATAGTATTCTCAACAATTCCTATATTAATAGTATATTTATTATTACAAAAATATTATGTACAAGGTATTATGTCTAGTGGAATTAAGGGATAAAGGAAAAATAAATATTATTTTAGAGAGGTTTTAATATGGCAGATAATCATAAGGTGAAATTAGAACAAGCACAAAAATATGTAGATTCAATAAAAGATGAGGTAGCTTTAAGTAAATATAGACAAGGATATCATTTTATGGCGCCAGCATCATGGATTAATGATCCAAATGGATTTATCCAATACAAAGGTAAATATCATCTATTTTATCAATATAATCCCTATGATTCAAAGTGGTCATCAATGCATTGGGGACATGCAGAAAGTGATGATTTAATTAAGTGGAATCACTTACCAATAGCATTAGCACCTAGTGAATTTTATTATGACGATGATGATGGAGGGTGTTTCTCAGGTAGTGCAGTAGATGATAATGGAGTGTTAACTTTGATGTATACAGGTACTACTAATAATGAAGAAGGAACAGTTCAAGTTCAATGTATTGCTACAAGTAATGATGGAGTAAATTTTGAAAAGTTTGAAGGAAATCCAGTAATATTACCTAACTTTATTGAAGGAAATAGAGATTTTAGAGATCCGAAAGTGTGGAAAGAGGGAGACCTTTGGTATGTAGTTATAGGAACTACTAAAAATAATGAAGGAAGAGTTTTATTATATAGTTCACCAGATTTAAGAGAGTGGGAGTTTGTAAGTGTTTTAGCAGAATCTCATGGTGAGCTAGGAAGTATGTGGGAGTGTCCAGATTTCTTTAGGGTTGGAGATAAGCATGTTTTAATGTTCTCACCAATTGGGCTAGGTACTACAATTACAATGTATTTAATTGGAGATATGGATTATTCTACAGGAAAGTTTACATGGACTGAAAAGGGAAAAGTAGATTTTGGATGTGATTTCTATGCACCACAATCATTATTAGATGATAAAGGTAGAAGAATTATAATAGGTTGGGATAATAGCTGGCCTTGGATGGAATGGTTTAGTGATTTTGGTCCTAATATGGAAGATAAGTGGAATGGAGCAATGTCTTTACCTAGAGAAGTTAAGCTTGATGAGAAAACTGGTAAATTAAAGTTTATACTAGTAGAAGAGATTAAAAATTATAGAAAAGAAGAAAATAAAGTTGAATTAAACACTCTTAATGGAAGTAAAGATATAACAATTAGTAATAGAAATAGATATGAAATGTTATTTAATATTGATTTAAAAGCTACAACTGCTAAGGAATTAGTTATCAAGTTAAGAGAAAATAAAAATGGTGTAGCTATTTTAAAATTAGATATTGAAAATAAACAGTTAATATTTGATAGAAATAATTGTGATGGTTACAATAAAGGCATTAAAACTTGTGATTTAGATTTACTTGAAGATACATTATCTGTGAATATATTCTCTGATAATATATCTATTGAAGTATTTACTGATGATAATAAAGTAGCTATGTCAAATAATATTTATCCATTAGAATGTAGCAATAAAGTAAATTTAGAAGCTGTTGATGGAAATGTTGTATTTAATAGCTTTGATATTTGGACAATTGAAGTGTAATGAGTAAGTAGTAGATTTATTAAATGAAGGGTGATTCTTTGTTGTAAGGAATTTATTGCTGATAGCGATATAGTAAAGTTAAGTGATGAAGAAGCAATGCTTATTAGTGGCATGGAAAATGTAGAAGAGGCAGCTAGATCTATTGTGGAGCTAGGATGCAAGAGTTTAATAGTTACTTTAGGTAAAATAGGTGCTTTAGTAACTACTAAAGAAAGTCAAGTTTTGGTTCCAACTAAGGAAATTGAGATGAAGGATGCAACTGGATCAGGTGATGCATTTATAGGCGCAGTTTTAGCTCAAGTATTAAATGAACCAGATAAGGATATTTTTGAAATTGTTAAGCTGGCCAATATAGTTGGTGGATTAACAACAACAAGAATAGGGGCGTTAGAATCTATACCAACATGGGATGAAGTTTTTGAATATATAAATTAAAGTTATGGAAAAGTAAAATAAGGTGTCCACTTTTAGTGGACGCCTTATTTTTTATAATAAAAAAGACTACAGTGGGGGAACTGTAGTCTCTATATATGGGGAACGAGGTTTAAAATAATATGTTTATATCTATAGCTTGACCACATTTGAAATTTTTATACAGCAATTTTAAAAAAAGTTTTATTTTTTGTAAAAACAGTTCTCTTCATGGATATGTATTAATTGTAAGGCAAATAAATAAAAAAACTTACAATAAAAAATGAATGGGGGAATTTATTATGGCAAACAAAGCTTTAGAAAGCACAGTATTAGCAATTGAGGTGCAATCAGCAATTGACAAGGATGGTAATCCAACCTTTACAAAAAAGAAGATAGGTAATTTAGTGCCTAATGCGGATCTTAACAAGGTTGAAGAAGTGGCTTCTTTAGTAGCAGACTTACTTAGTGAAAACACTAGAAATTTCTATGTAACTGAATTATCTCAAATTCAAGAATAATAAAAGTGGAGTGTGTGAATTATGGAATATACATTAACAATGACTTTTTTAACTGAAACAGGAGAAAAATCTAATATATCTATTTCAGATGTTAAAGCTGGAATAACAAATGAAGAGGTTCAAGTTTTAATGGATAGCTTAATTGAAAATAATATTTTTGAAAATAGCAAAGGAATGCTAGTTTCTAAGTATTCAGCTCAAGTAACAGAAAGACAAGTTACTAAGTTTACTGTTTAATAATTTGAGATAACTTTATAAAAAGAGGTAGTAATAAGAAGTGTGAAGAACAAATCTTATTACTACCTTAAATTTGCATAAACTCACAAAAATAAAGTTGTAATAGAAAAGTATAATAATGTTATGTTTTATAATTTAATTGAAAAATATAATTAAAAAAATATCATTAATAACCCTGAAAATCATTACCTTTGTAGAAATTATACGTATGATAGTTAGATATACAAGCTTAGCATTATGATATAATCTATATGTAATAAAGATAACAATAGGGAGAAGTTTTAATATTTTTACAAAAGTTTAGATATATTTGAAGATGTTAAAACAATTTCTGAAGAAGAGGTAATATCTAAAACAGTTATAATTTTATAAAGAGCTATACCGTTGTATAGCTTTTTTACTTATTTTTGATTGAAGGAGTGATTAATATTTTTGTTATAACTAGAAAAGAATTTTTTCTAATAGCTACTGTAATAATTTTATATATTAATTTAGATGTATTGCTACAAATTATAGTTGGTGAAAAGAAAATGAGTAGAGAGTTACTGAAAAAGAAGTTTATGAAGATGATATTTAGTATATATTTTTTTCTAGTAATTTCTATAGTATATTTTCCTTTTCCTATAGTATGGGGAAAATATATAAAATACAAGAATCCAACTATTCATATTATTCCATGGGAAAGTACTATTGGAATGTATAAAAAATATGGTCTAGATTTAGTTATTGAGAATATTGGTGGTAATTTATTATTATTAGCTCCAATGATTTTCTTTTTATGTTATTATTTAAAGAAATTAAATTTTAATATGAAGAAGATTTTGATTATATCATTATGCATATCTTTATTTATTGAATGTAGTCAGGTTACTTTATCAATAATCATTCCTAATTATGCAAGAACATTCGATACTATGGATTTACTTTGTAATAGTATTAGTGGATTAATAGGATATATGTTATATAAATTTTATAATCGTATAATTGTAAATAGTATAGAAACTTAGTTCTTATATATTTTATTAAAAAATAGTAATAAGAAATATAAAAAGTTGAGCTTTATGTATATTCATAAGGGTTAACTTTATTTTTTATATAAGTTATATTAAAATTTTTATAATAAAAAATGTAACAATAATCTTTGTAAATGTATTCAAGATGTTGTATTTTGTTATTAATTTTAGAAAAAAATATAGAATATATGTGTTATAATTTAATGGTGATAATTTTATTATTATTATATCAATTATATTAGAAATAAATTAATAAGTATAAAAAATACTTAAATTACATAAGAAGAAGTAGTAAGAAAGGGAATAAAATATGTGTGGAATAGTAGGATATATAGGTAAAAGACAGGCAGCTGATTTATTAGTTGAAGGTCTTTCAAAATTAGAATACAGAGGATATGATTCAGCAGGTGTTGCAATCATAGAAGATGAAAAAATAAGCGTAAGAAAATTAAAAGGTAGATTAGCTAATTTAGAAAATGATTTAAATGCTAATGCTATACACGGGCATATAGGGATAGGGCACACAAGATGGGCAACTCATGGAGAACCATCAGATGTTAACTCTCATCCACATTCAAATGGAAATGCAACAATTAGTGTTGTACATAATGGAATTATTGAAAACTACATGAAGTTAAGAGAATGGTTAACTGATAAGGGTTACCAATTCTTATCAGAAACAGATACAGAGGTTATACCAAACTTAGTTGATTACTACTATAGAGATGGAAGAAATCTTTTTGATGCAGTAGTAAAAGCTACAGCTAAATTAGAAGGAAGTTTTGCTATTGGAGTTATTGCAAATAATGAACCAGATAAAATTATTGCAGTAAGAAAAGATAGTCCACTTATAGTTGGATTAGGAGAAAATGAAAGCTTTATAGCTTCTGATATTCCAGCAGTTTTAAATCATACTAGAGACGTTTATTTATTAGAAGATAAAGAATTCGTTATCTTAACTAAAGATGGTGTTGAACTTAGAACTGAAGATGGTGAAAAGATTGAAAAAGAAGTTTACCATGTAACTTGGAATGTTGATGCTGCTGAAAAAGGTGGATATGAGGACTTTATGCTTAAAGAAATTCATGAACAACCAAAGGCAGTAAGAGATACTTTAGCAGGTAAAATTGCTTTAGGAAAAGAAATAACTTTAGATAATGTTAAGTTTACTAAAGAAGAATTAGAAAACTTTGATAAAGTTTATATAGTAGCTTGTGGAACAGCATATCATGCAGGTGTTGTAGGTAAAACTGTTATAGAAAAGTTAGCTAAAATACCAGTAGAAATTGATGTAGCATCTGAATTTAGATATAGAGATCCATTAATAACAGATAGAACTTTAATAATAGTTGTATCTCAATCAGGAGAAACAGCAGATACTCTTGCAGTTTTAAGAGATGGTCAAAGACAAGGAGCTAGGGTTCTTGCAATAACTAACGTTGTTGGTTCTTCAGTATCAAGAGAAGCAGATGATGTTATTTATACATTAGCAGGACCAGAAATTGCAGTTGCATCTACTAAGGCTTATGTAACTCAATTAGCTGCATTTTATGTTTTAGGATTATATTTCGGTAGATTAAAAGAAACTATTACTGAAGAATATGCTGAAGAAATTAAAGCAGAAATGCTAACAATTCCAGAAAAAATCGAAAGAGCATTAGAAATGAAGGAAGAGCTTCAAAAGTATGCGGATAAACACTACAACCATAGAGATATCTACTTCTTAGGTAGAGGATTAGACTATGCTGTAGCTATGGAAGGTTCTTTAAAGCTTAAAGAAATTTCTTATATTCACTGTGATGCTTATGCTGGTGGAGAATTAAAGCATGGACCTATTGCTTTAATAGATAAGGGAACTGCAGTTATCACATTATTAACTCAAGAAGCTTTAAAGGATAAGATGATCTCTAATGTTAGAGAAGTTTCTACAAGAGGTGGAAATATATTTGCAGTGGTTAATGAAGGAGATGAAACTTCAAAAGAAGTTGTTGATTCATTAGTTTATATTCCAAAAACTATTGATTTATTAACTCCAATGATAAGTGTTGTACCACTTCAATTAATATCTTATTATGTTGCAAAGCAAAAGGGTTGTGATGTAGATAAACCAAGAAACTTAGCTAAGTCAGTTACAGTTGAATAAAGCTAATTAAAAAAGTGGCCTCTGTATAAATTATAGAGGCTATTTTGAGCAAGAGAGTGACTTCGTCCCTCTCAAGGACCCCCGGGGGTTTTAAAATTTTCCAGTGACAAGCCTATGTGAAAGCATAAGATTGTCACTATTTTTTTCGTTAAATGAAGATTTAATATGTGAATTCTATTTATATATTCACACTCAAGGTATATAATAATGCTATATAGGAAAATATATCAAGCTAGGAAGTGATTATAATGATGATACGTATTAACTCAATGAGATTTCAAAATATAGTAAATAATTATATTGGGATATTAAATGATTTAGAAGAAGATTGCTGTTTATATGATACATTAAAGGAAGATGACAAGTTTTATAAGCAAGTATCTAATTCTTTTAGAAATAACATGAAAGAGATGTATACTATTTTTGAAGATTATTTGGCATTTTCATTGAGCTCTGTTGGAGTGGCAGTAACAGATAATAAGCTAAGAGAGTACATTTTAAATGCATATAAACTAAAAATAATTCCAGAAGACTTTTATGAGTTTTATAATAAAACATTAAATATTAGAAATACATTTGCTCATCAATATAAGAAACCTACTACAAAAGAATTGGTAAAGTTATATAAAAATAATAAAAGTATTTTAGAAAATTTTAAGTTATTTATGGAGAAAAGGCTTAAGGATAATATTAAAAATAATAGAAGGGATTTATTATCTTTATATGATGAATAATACAGAAATAATAAAAGTAATACATGATATTTTCACAAGGGATGATATTGATGCTTGTTATATTTTCGGAAGTTTTTTAACTAGTAGATTTACAGAACAATCAGATATAGATATTGCTATAGTTGGTAATATTGAATTAGAAGATAGACTTTATATAGAAGGAATTTTAGAAGAAAAATTGAATAGGTCTATAGATTTAGTAAATATAGAGGAATTACCAAAGAATATTCAATTACAGATTGTAAGTAGGAATAAGAAGATTATATTTAAAGAAAATGAAAATACTGATAGATATTTATATGAATTAGATACATGGTATAAGGAAGACTATCCGTTTTGGTTAAAATTACAAAGAGAAATGGGATATGAAGTTCAATAAGATATTGGTTTCGTCCCTCTCAAGGACCCCCGGGGGTTTTAAAATTTTCCAGTGGCAAGCTTATGTTAAAGCATAAGTTTGTCACTATTTTTTTATTTAAATTTAACTTATAGGTTGACATAACAATATAAGTGTATATACAATTGAAAATATAATAAGTTTACATAACATAGGGGTGATAACATGAGAAACAAAATTGCAGGAGCAATATATGGTATGGCATTAGGTGATGCAATGGGAATGCCTTCAGAACTATGGGGAAGAGAAAAAGTAAGAAAGTACTTTGGTAAAATTGAAGGCTTATTAGATGGGCCAAGTGAAAATTCAGTAGCTTGTAACTATAAAAAAGGTCAATTTACAGATGATACTGGACAAGCACTTGTAATAATAGATTCATTAAATGATACAAATTTTAAGCCAAACTCAAAGGATATTGCAACTAAACTTTTAAAATGGGCTGAAAAAGAAAATGCATTTGAAAATAATATATTAGGACCAACATCAAAGATTGCATTAGCTAACTTTAGAGATGGAATAAATTCAAAAGCTGTTACAGATAAGGCATTATCAAACGGTTCAGCAATGAGAATTGCACCTATAGGATGTCTTTTTAATGCACATGATAAAGAAAAGTTAGCTGACTTTGTTTATTCTGTTTCAGAAGTAACCCACACTAGTGATATTACAATTGCTGGAGCAGCAATGGTAGCAGTTGCTGTTAGTTCTGCCATTGAAAATAATGATTTTGATATTGTCATAAAAGATGTTTTTGAAATGGAGCCAATTGCTAGAAAGCTAGGAGCTGAAACTTATAGTCCATCATTAACAGAAAGGATAAAGATAGGTATTCATTTAGCTAATGAATATAAGAATAATGAAGATTTATTTTTAGAAAAGTTATATGACATAGTTGGAGCAGGAGTAAATATAAGCGAATCTGTTCCATCTGCAATTTCTATAGCTTATTATTCACAAGATCCTAATAAGTGTGCTTTACTTTGTGCAAATTTAGCTGGTGATACTGATACAATTGGAGCAATGGCAACTGCAATTTGTGGGGCTTTTAAGGGAATTGATTATATAAAAGAAGAATATATTGAATCTTTAAATAAAGCAAATGATGTTGATTTTAACAGCTATATTTCTATTTTAATGAATGGAAGGAGCTGTCTTTAGTGAAAACTTTAGTACTTGGAGCTGCGATAATAGATATTATTATGAAAATTCCAAGGTTACCTAAAAGTGGTGAAGATATTTTATGTACTGAGAAAAAATTAACTGTAGGTGGATGTGCATATAATGTTGCAAATATATTAAGTGGCTTTAATGTAAAACATGATTTATTTGTGCCAGTAGGTTCAGGAATTTATGCAGATATAATAAGAAGAAAATTGAATGAAGATGGATATGAAATATTAATTAATGACTTAGAAATGGATAATGGCTATTGTTTATGCTTAGTAGAAGATGATGGGGAAAGAAGTTTTATTACTGTTAATGGAATTGAAGCAAAGCATAAAAAAGAATGGTTTGATAATTTAAATATGAATCAATATGAAAATATATATTTAGCTGGTTATCAACTTTGTGGAGATAACAGTGACATAATAGTAGATTGGCTATTAAAGCAAAGTGATAAAAATATATTTTTTGCACCAGGACCAGTTATTAATAATATAAGTAAAAATACTTTAGAAAAAATATTTTCAATTAATCCAATATTACATCTTAATGAAAAGGAAGCTTTAGAGTTTACTAAAAAGAATAATATAAATGATAGTATTTTAAAATTATATGAATTAACTAAAAGTGTTGTATTTATAACTGTTGGGGAAAGAGGAGTAATATTTTATGATGGAAAAAACATTACTCATATAGAGGGAGAAAAGGTTAAAGTTGTAGATACAATAGGAGCAGGGGATAGTCATATTGGGGCAATTATTTCGGCATATTCTTTATGGGGAAATAAAATGAATTTAAATAATTCTTGGAAATACTATTTAAGTGAAAATAACGGTGAAAATTTTATAAATGGATGTAAATTATCAAATAAGGTAGCAAGTGAAGTTGTGCAAGTACAAGGAGCTAAAATAAGCAAGGAATGTTTTAATAAATTTAATATATAAAAGAGGACTAGTATTATGGATAAGGTTAAAAATTATTTTTCAGATTGGAGTATATTTGAGAAAGTATGGCTAATAACAGTGTGTACAATTATGACTGTTATTTGGTATATAAATGGAGATTCACCATTTTTATTAGCACTTACTTTAACAGGATGTCTTAACTTAGTTTTAGGGGCAAAAGGTAAAATAGCAGGATTATATTTTGCAATTATTAATTGTTTATTATATTCATATCAATGTATGGGTGTAAAGCTTTATGGGGAAGTAATGTATAATATGTTATTTAGTATTCCTGTTAGTGCTATAGCAATATATTTATGGAATAAGAATAAAGATGATGATGGCAAAATAAGATTTAAGGTTATGCCAATGAAAGTAATAATAGCAACTTTTGTTGGTACATTAATAGCTGTATTTTTATATGCAAAGGTATTGAATTTATTAGGGGGAAATTTAGCATTTATGGATTCTTTAACAACTGTAGTTTCTGTTGTTGCTAGTATTCTTTATTTAATGAGGTTTTCTGAACAATGGTTAATGTGGGTTGGAGTAAATGCTTTATCAATAGTAATGTGGATTATGGTATATGCATCTGGTGATAAGAGTGCAATTATTATAATAGTTATGAAGGTTACTAATTTATTGAATTCTTTATATGGTTATTATAATTGGAAGCAAATTGCAACTGATGTTGAAGCAGTGGAGGCATAGGATTTTGCTTCTCTCAAGGGGCCTAAGGGATTAAGATTTTTTGTTGACAAGCTTATAATAAACTTTACCATTAATCATTAAAAGTAGCAAAAAATATTTTAAATAATTAGTGATAGAAACAGATATGAAATGTTATTTAAAAGTAAAATGAGGTATTCACTTTAGTGGATACCTTATTTTTATAATTATATTAAATAACTTATTAGATAGGTGAAAAATAATAAAAAATGTGATATTATTACTAATAAATAATAAAATTTGATAAAAATATGCAAAGTAAATGACACAGTATTTAGCGTAGGAGAAAGAAAAATGACTAAAGGTAAAAAGATAACAATTTGGATTTTAGCAATAGTATTAGCAGTTATTGTAGGAACAGTAGGTACAGTTTATTTTTACGGAAATCACTTATTTAATAAGTTAGAAAAGGTTGAAATTGATAAAGAGGATATTGGTATTACGGAAGAAGTACAAGAAAAGTTATCACAATATAGCAATAGTATAATTAATATTGCACTATTTGGAGTTGATGCAGTAGATGGTGATGTTGGAAGATCAGATTCTATAATGATAGCAACTATAGATACAGTACATAAAAAGTTAAAATTAACATCAATAATGAGAGATTCTTATGTTGCAATTGATGGTCATGGAAATGATAAACTTAATCATGCTTATGCTTTTGGAGGACCTCAATTAGCAATAAAAACTTTAAATGAAAACTTTGATTTAAATATAGAGAATTTTGCATCTGTTAATTTTGAAACATTACCTAAGATAATAGATGAACTTGGAGGAATAGAATTAAATATAGATGCAGATGAATTAGAATATATAAATGGTTATATAGCACATCTTAATAATATTAATGGAACTAGTGAACCAGCTATAGAGTCTACAGGGATTCAACATGTAAGTGGCACACAAGCCTTAGCTTTTTGTAGAATTAGATATACTTCTGGTGGGGATTATAAAAGAACTGAAAGACATAGAGAAGTATTAACAGAAATATTTAAAAAGATAGAGACTATGCCAGTAACTTCTTATCCATCATTATTATCAGAAATATTGCCTATGGTTAATACAAGCTTAGGTTACTCTGATATATTAGAATTAGGAACTGAAGTATTAAAGCTTGGTGATTCAAATTTACAACTAGAAAGATTCCCGCTTGATGATTATTGTGAGGGAAAGATGATAAGTGGAATATATTATTTAACATTTGATAAAGAAGTAACTGTTGAACAGTTGCATAATTATATTTTTGAAGACAAAATTACATGGTAATTTAGAAAAATGGACCCTCGGAGACCAAAAAGCTGGTCTTCAGGGGTCCTAAAGTTTTTTTATACTATAAATTTTAAATAGAAATTGTATGAAAACTTTTCTTCATTAAGTCTATATTCTTCAGGTAAATCAGGACCACAACTATTTGATCCAATTCCGCTTTGTTTATAGTCTACAATTAAGTAAGTAAAGTTCTCTTCATTTAAATCAAAGTTATGACTAGTATTAGTTAATTGATAAATGGAAAAATGTGAAGCATTAAAAGCAAAATCATTTTCAGATAAAATATATAGCTTTCCAGAGTTATTATTAATAGATACTTCTCTACAGAAGTGATGACTTCCGTTTTCTTGAGGTTTTATATAATCTTCATGCATTTCAGAAACCTTTGAATTAAATCTACCTAAATAACAAGATGAATTTTTATCTATATAATTTTCATATGGACCAAAACCAAAATAATTTACATTTTCATATGATTTGTTTAATTTAAGTTCTACTCCAAAGCGTGGTAAATAAGGAGTTTTCATATTTTTATTGGCTTCAATATTACAGTTGATTAAACCACATGGATAGATAGTCCACGTTACTGTAACATCAACTACTTTTTCTCTATAAGGTGGAATCAAACTTAAAAAACTAACTATTTCTAGTTTATTTGAATACTCTTTAATTTCAGTATTGTATACATATGTTGTAATTTGATTAAAGCCAGCTTCAATCCAATCATTTTTGATTTTTCTATCATTATCTGTAGGAGATCTCCAAATAACAAATTCTAATGGGTTATCTATAAATACTTCTCCTAATGATTCAATAAATTCAAAAGTTCCTGTATTTTTATTATATACGTAAGTTAATCTTGAATTTGTAATTTTAATTTTATTAATAGATTCCTCTACATTAAGCTTTTCTTCATCATTAGTAATTTGCGTTAGTTTATTTACAGATTCTATATTTGTTGCTTCATTCTTTATAATAAATTGATCATGACCTAGTATAGTACCTTTTTTATAAAGAGAATGGTCATATTTTATACTAGACTCAATTAATATAGTAATAATTCCAACAGGTAATTCTGATATATTTAACTTATACCATTTTTCTTCTTGTGGATTTAAGCTTTCTAAGATTAATTTATCTACTAAAATAACTTCGCCATCTAATAATACTTTATAGTTAATATCTAATACTTCATTAGCGTTAGTAAAATTAAGCATATTTTTAAGTTTAACTTTTTTATTAGCTTGGTCAAATTCTAATGCTCTTATAGGTCTATTAATATTTTTATATTCTAATAATCCAGTATGAGGTTTTCTATCAGGATAAACTAAACCATCAACACAGAAGTTTCCATCGTGGTTTTCTTCTCCAAAATCTCCACCATATCCATATGCTTTTTTACCATCTTCGCTTTCATGTATAAGAATAGCATGATCGCACCATTCCCAAACGTATGCACCTGCAAATTCATCATGATTTTGAATAAGGTCATCATATTCAATTAATCCACCAGGACCATTACCCATTGCATGTGCATATTCACATAAGATGAATGGTTTATCTATACCATTTTTAAAATAATCTTCAATTTCTTCTAGGCTTGGATACATACGACTAATAACATCAAGGTTACTAAAATCATTTTTTCTTTCCTTGCTAGCATAATATGCACCTTCATAATGTACTGGACGTGTAGTATCTAGCTCTTTAGCATATTTTGCTCCACTTTCGAAGTTTACTCCAAATCCTGATTCATTTCCAAGTGACCACATAAAAATACAAGATCTATTTTTAAAAGGAACTATAGATGAATCAATTCTATCAATGATAACATTTTCATAAGTTTTATCATCAGCTATCATATTATAATTATCTAAATAGCCTTTTCCATATAACTCAACAACTCCATGAGTTTCAATATCTGCTTCATTCATAACGTAAAATCCGTATTCATCACATAGTTCATAGAAAATTGGAGATTTAGGATAGTGTGAAGCTCTTATAGAGTTAATATTGCATTCTTTCATTAATTTTAAATCTAAAATAAGATCATCATAAGCAACAACATATCCTTTAGTTGGACTAGAGTCATGATGATTAACACCTTTTAATTTTATAGGTACATTATTAATCTTTAAAACAGCGTTTTCTATTTTAACTTCTCTCATACCTATTCTTTCTTTTATAACCTCATTTTCTGTTTCTAGTAATAGAGTATATAAACTAGGTGATTCGGCACTCCAAAGCTCTATATCCTTAATATCTATTTGTAAATTATTATTTTCTATATTTCCAGAAGATATTTTATCATTATTAGGATTAATCAGTGTATATTTAATATTTGGATTACCAATTGTAGAAAGAATTTCAACAGATATTTTTCCTTCTTTATCTAATACATTTATAGTAGGAATTACCTTGTAATCTAAAATTCTTGATTTTGCTCTCTTTAAGATATAGACATCTCTAAAAATTCCTGACATTCTAAACTTGTCCTGATCTTCAAAATAAGTACCATCACACCATTTTAAAACTAATACTGTAATTGTATTTTTCCCGTTTACTAAAAGTGGTGTAATATCAAATTCTGATATGCTGTGAGATATCTGACTGTAACCAACAAAAGTTCCATTTATCCAAAAATAAAAACAAGAATCCACACCTTCAAAATTTATATTATAATCGTATTTTTCAGGGGATATTTTAAAGTCAAATTCTTTTTGATAAACTGCACATGGATTATCCTTTGGAACAAAAGGTGGATTATAAGGAATAGGGTATTTTACATTAGTATATTGATTATAATCATAGCCATTAACTTGCCAAACAGAAGGTACTTCCATTGTAGTTGGAAAATTAATTTCGTTAATATCATTAACTTCTTTAATTAATTGTAGGCTATTGAAATAATTAAATTTCCATTTTCCATTAAGTGAAAAAAAGTTATTTTGTTTATTTCTATCTTTAACAGTAAGAGCTTCATTAGTATCTACAAAGGGAATATAATAACTTCTTCTTTTCATCATATTCACATGTAGTTTAGAAATATCTTCATGGTATTCATTTAATAATAGCATTTTTTCCTCCCAATACATTTAATATTATTGTGGTTTAATGAAACATAACAACATAATTATGAAACATAATTCCATATAACTTCTCTTAAAATTTATTTTTTTATCTACAATTTAATATTAATATTCAAATTAATATTTTAGAATAGTTAAAAGGTTCTAAAATATGTTATAATGTTTCCTGTGAAGCTAAAGGGGTGAGAGATATATATGCAAATACTATGGAAAAAATACACTAAGGAGAATTTTGAAATAAATGTAGATGAATGTGGAATAGAACAAGGTGTTCCAGGCTTTGGGTATAAGTATGAGGTGTTGAAAAATGTTGTTATACATTATGTAAGTAAAGGAGAAGGTACTTTTAAGTTAAATGATAACCTATATAATTTAAAGCAAGGTGATATATTTATATTATTAAAGGGAATGAAAGTTGAGTATATGGCATCTATAGATGATCCTTGGGAGTATTATTGGATAGGTTTTAGTGGTTCAAATGCAAATGAATATTTAAATAGAACCTCTATTATTGATTCATATACTGCTAGATGTAAAGAAGATTCAAAAATACCGCATATAATATTAAAGATGTGTGAAATATCAAAAACTTATAATCCTTCATGTTCTGATGACATATTATTATTAAGGGAACTTTATTCATTATTACATATTCTTATAGAGGAGTTTCCTAAAGCTTTTGAGTGTAAGGATAGAGAGTTACATACGTATATTCAAGAAGCTATTAATTTTATTAATTCTAATTATATGAATAGTATAACTGTTAATGAAATTGCTAATCATGTAAATTTAAGTAGAAGTTATTTATATAAAATGTTTATAAAAAATCTTAAGGTTTCTCCACAAAAGTATCTGATAAATCTTAGAATGTATAATGCAACACTTTTATTAAAAAATACTAAGATTCCTATAGGAGAAGTTGCAAGTAAGGTAGGATATAGTGATTCTCTGTTATTTTCAAAAACTTTTTCTAAATATTTTTCAATGTCTCCATTAAATTATAGAAATAATCAGTTAAATAAAACAAAATAATATTTAAAATATAAAAAGTATAAATAAGGTTTATATATAAACTTTATTTATACTTTTTATTAGTTATTTATTCACTTATTCTTGTAACACCGTTTCTTAAGTCATCAACTATTGCATCATATTCAGCTTCTGATAAATTATATCTTTTTAATAATAAGAAACTTACCATTATAATTATACATGGAATTAAAGTTTGCATTATATGGATTCCGTTTAGTGTAAATGCAGATTGAGCTGAATTAGCATTATATCCAATATAAGCTAAAATATATCCGCATAAAGCTCCACCAATGGCATTAGAAATTTTACTTTTAAATATATTTAAAGAGAATATCATTCCTTCAGATCTTTTACCTGTTTGCCATTCACCATATTCAACACAATCAGCAACCATTGAAGTTAAGGTAATATAACCAGCACCATCAAAAATACCACATATAAAGTTTATAGCTATCATTGCATATAATGAAGAATATGATAGTGAGAATATTAAAAATGCCCCAAGTGCAGTAACTAATAGTCCTAAAAGTGCAGTATTTCTTTTTCCAAGTTTTTTTGTTAAGTATGGAGATATTAATCCTCCTAATATACTTGCTACTAGAGTAACTGAAGTTACAACAGGAATCATCATTTCTGCATTAAAGTTATACTTTATATAGTATATAGAAATTGTATTTTTTATTGAACTACTTAATTCTAATACTAACATTGATAATAGAACTATTCTTAAAGGTTTATTTGTCTTCAATAAATTTACAAATTGTTTAAAGCCTTGTTTTTCTTTTTTAGTTTTAGTAGTGTTAAGTTCCTTAACTCCAAGAGCTGTAATCCAAATAAATATACTTGCAAAAACAGCGTAAATTATTGCTACCTTTGTCCAACTTTTAAGAGCTGAAACAAGAGGAATAGTAAGAGTAGAAATTATGAATCCACCTACATATGCTATTGTTCTTGCAGAAGTAACAATTTTAGTTTTCCCTTCAGAAGATCTTGTAATATTAGCAGAAAGTGACCAATATGGTATGTCCATAGCAGTAAAGGATATTCCCCATAAGATATATGATGCGTACATCCATATAATTTTATTACTATAACTTAAATCTGGGGTAGAAAAACACATTATAGTTGTAATTGATATAAATATTGGAACAGCAAATAAATAAGGTCTGCTTTTTCCAATTTTAGTATTAGTATTATCAACTATAACACCCATTATAGGATCTGTTATACCATCGATAATTCTTGCTACTAAAAATAATGTACCTACGGCGGCAGCTCCTATTCCAAAACTATCAGTTAAGAAAATTAAAAGATAAGTATTAATTAAAGAAAATATAATATTATTTCCTAGACTTCCAGCGGCATAGCTAGATAAAGTTTTTATAGAAATATCATCACTTTTATTAATTTTATTGTTTATTATTGTATTCAAACTATCACCTCTATATTTTATAATAAAATCTACAATACCTGTTTAATTAAACTTTTAATAGAAATCGATTTCTTAATTCATATTAATATTACAAAATTTTATTTTATAATAATATAGCATTAAGTTTCTAAAATATTGATTTATATTTCCTAATTAAAAATATTGTAATTATAAAATATGTTTTAGTTGTGAGCATTAAAAATTAAATTATTATTTTATTAATAAGAAGGTTTTATTATATTTTTTGATAAAAAAATAGATAAAATTCCCAAAATATATATTAGATGTTGAAATATATCGTACGGATGTATATTTAAAATATAGCTTATAATGGTATAATGTAATATATTACTGTCTGAAATAGTAAACGAATAAAATTACAATAACACATATACTTAGAATATTTGTAAAGTGTTTATTAACAGCTTACATAAAATATTATATTTAAAGTATAGTAACGAAGTAAGGAGACAATAGGAGTTATGGAAAAGAGAATAAGAAAAGCAATAATACCTGCAGCTGGTCTTGGAACTAGATTTTTACCAGCAACAAAGGCCCAACCAAAAGAAATGCTTCCAATAGTTGATAAGCCAACATTACAATACATAATTGAAGAATGTGTCGCATCAGGAATAGAAGAAATACTTATAATAACAGGAAGAAATAAAAAGTCTATAGAAGACCACTTTGATAAATCAGTAGAACTTGAAATGGAGCTTGAAAAAGCAGGAAAACAAGAAATGCTTGAAATGGTTAGAGATATATCGGACATGGTGAATATCTATTTCATAAGACAAAAAGAACCAAGAGGATTAGGACACGCTATTCTTTGCGCAAAGACTTTCGTAGGGGATGAGCCTTTTGCAGTATTACTTGGAGATGATGTTGTTTATAATGATAGAAAGCCATGCTTAAAGCAACTTATGGATTGTTATAGTGAATATAAGACTTCAGTTTTAGGTGTTCAAACTGTAGCAGATGAAGATGTAAATAAATATGGAATAGTTGGTGGAATTCATATTGAAGATAGAGTTTATAAGGTTAAGAACTTAGTTGAAAAGCCTTCAGTAGAAGAGGCACCATCTAATGTTGCAATATTAGGTAGATATATAATTACACCAAAGATATTTGAAATATTAGAAAGAACTGAACCAGGTAAGGGAAATGAAATTCAACTTACAGATGCACTTCTTAAGCTTATTGAAGAAGAAGCAATGTATGCTTACGACTTTGAAGGAAGAAGATATGATGTAGGTGATAAGCTTGGATTCCTTGAAGCTACAGTTGAATATGCTCTTAGAAAAGAAGACTTAAGAGATGGATTTATTGAGTATTTAAAAACTATTATAAAATAGAAGATAGTTTTGAATTTTATAAAGAGCTATACCTGTGTATAGCTCTTTTCTTTATGTATACTTCAAGGAGTGATTAATATTTTATTTTTCAAATGGAGATTCTGGGAATCTTATAAAATATCCTTGAGGGTGTTCACAAACTGGACATTTTAAAGGTGCTTCTTGACCTTCATAAATAAATCCGCAATTAGTACACATCCATGCAGTACTAGCAGTATCTTTAAATAATGATCCATTTTCTAGCATATCAGCATATTTCTTAAATCTGTCGGAATGAACTTTTTCAATAGAAGCAATATTAGTAAATAATTTTTCTATATCTGGAAAACCTTCTTCTTTAGCAATTGCAGCAAACTCGTTATAGACATGTTCAAATTCGTTATTTTCATGTTTTTCAGCCAGTCTTAATAAAGTTAATGTACTAGTTTCTACAACAACTGGATATGAAGCAGTTATTTCTAATTCTTCCCCAGAAAACTCTTTTAATTTATCCATAAATTGCTTAGCATGAGCTTTTTCTTGATTTGCAGTATAGTTGAATAAGTCTTCTAAAATAGGATATCCTTCTTTTTTTGCAACAGATGCAGAGAAGGTATATCTATTTCTAGCTTGGCTTTCACCCGCAAAAGCTTTTAATAAATTTTCTTTAGTTTTACTTGTGTTAAAGTTAGTCATTGAAATTACCACCTTTATTAAAATTTAAAATATAAATCATAGTTATATGTCTTTATTCTTGTCATAGTAAATTTTTTTATACTTATCATAAACAGAAGTAAATAAAAAAATATATATATTAATAATTAATTGAATATGTTGCAGTGTAGGTGGAAAGAATTATAATAAAATTGTTTAGTATAAGAGGTGATTATTTGATTAAATATATTTTTATTATTGGATTTATGTTTTTAGTGTGTGTAGTTATTTTTGCATTATTAAAGGCGGCAAGTGATTTTGATGATGAAGTTGAAGAATTTTATAATAACTTTTATGAAGATGATGGTTTAGATGAGGAATATGATTATTACGACAACAAATACAAGGAAACAATAGATAAAAATAAAAATATATAATGAAATTTAGAGTATATTTTTTTATGTATTAACATATTTGCATATTTATAAAGCGGTTATTGACAAAATGTTCTAATTAGTGACAAAAATATGTAAGATTAATAAATTAATTAAATATATTTACATTATATGTAATAAAATGTATAATTTATACATAGATTCTGAGAAATATATTCTGTATTTGGGCACTTAGAATATGTGGAGATAGTAGTGCAACCGGCTATTATATATAATGATATTTTTATAAGTATCTTTATATATAATAGCTTTTATTTTTCCTTAGAATTAGAAGATATATATAAATATTTAAATACATATTAGAGTAAAGGAATTTAGGTGGAGTACATAATGAATAAGAAAAAGTTGTCATTAATGATAGCAGCAGGAGTATTAGCAGTAACAGTAGTGGGAGGATCATTAGCTTGGTTTACATCTAAAGATGCTGAAACAAACCATTTTAGTACAGGTTCAATTAGTCATAAAATAGTAGAAGATTTTAATAAAAAAGGAGCTTCAAAAGATTTATTACCAGGAGATGAAGTTAATAAGGATGTATGGATAAAAAATACTGGTAAGTCAGAAGCTTTATTAAGAGTTAAAATAACACCACAATGGGTTACTAATGAAGATGTAGCAGATAACGATTTAGAAACTGATGTAATACAATTAGTTTTTGCAGAAAATGTTCAAACAGAAGTTAATTCAGGCGTAAATGATACTGCAAAATGGGTATGCGGAAAGGATGGCTATTTCTACTATACATCAATATTACCAGTTAATACAGATAATATTGAACGTCAAACTGCACAGTTATTAGATGCCGTTAGATTAAGTGGAGCAGTAACAGATCAAAGTAATTATGCTAACAAAGAAATGAATATAATAATTGAATCTGAAACAGTTCAAGTAAATAAAGATGCCTATAGAGAAGAGTGGAAAATTACTGAAAATGTAGAAGGAAGCATTATTAGTATGTTAGATGGATTAGTAGATTCTTATAAAGAAGCAAATGGTAAAACTCACGTTAATAATAACTAATTAAATAATAGAAGATAATGAGTAAAAAAATGAACTGGATATATAAAACATTATTTATAATTTTTATTACTATAATTATTATTCCATTTAATGATATAAAAGCAGATACTATAGGTGAAATAGCAAGGGACAATATAGATTCAGAGTTGGTTATAGGACGTAATAATTTATTTAATAATGATGAAACCTCTGTTTTTATAAATGCAAGTAATCTTATGCCAGGTGATTATATAGAGAAAAACTTACGAATAAAAAATAAATCTAATAAAGTATTTAACATAGTAATGAATGCAGAGGAAATAACTAATAAAGAGGATGAATTTTATTTATTAGATAAATTAGAAATAACTTTAATATATGATAATAAAGTAATTTATAAAGGACAAGCATCTGATATAGATATTCTTAAGAATAATTATATAAACTTAGGAAAAATAATAAAAAATAATGAATCAATATTAAAGGTCATCTCTAAATTAGATGGGAGTTCTGTGGGTAATGATTTTCAAAATAAATATGGTGTTTTTAATATTAATTTCTTTATTACCGAAGAATATGAGGATTATAGTAAGTGGCATAACAAGCTTTTTAAACTACCTCAAACTGGTAAAGATAATATTATATATGTAGTTTTAATATCAGCATTATCAATATTATTTGTATATAAATTAATAAAGAAATAATTTTAAAATAAAGACTAACTTGGAGTTATAACCAGTTAGTCTTTTGTGATAAGTAAGATTCTAAATAGCAGTCTAACAAAGGAGTAGAACTAAATGAAAAAGGTAATTAAAGTTTTATATAATATAGTTTTTTATGCTTTTATAGCTATCATAATAGGATTTAGTATATTATCTTTTAGTGCTAATGAATATAAGGGTGTAAAAAAGATTGGAAGATTTGCTTTTTGTAATGTACTTACAGGAAGTATGTCTCCAACTATAAATCCAGGTAGTTTAATTATTATTGAGGAATATAAGGAAAATCAAGTAGAAGTAGGTGATATTGTTACTTTTTCAGGTGAGCAAACTGACAGTATTGTAACTCATAGAATAGTTGAAGAACAAAATAATGGTGAATATTATGTAACACAGGGTGATGCTAATAATACAGTTGATTCATTCCCGGTAAGAAAAGACATGATAGTAGGAAAGGTTATTATTATAATTCCTGCATTAGGATCAATAATGTTATTTATTCAAAATAATATATTTATAGTTTTAGGAATCATAGCATTAATTGTTCTATTATCTGAAATATTTAAAAGTAGCAGAAAAAAAGCTGAGGTGGTAAGCAAATGCTAAAGGGGAAAGGAATAAAAATATTATTATTTATATATATTATTTTTGTAATAGTTTCTTCTAGTAAGGTATTAGCTACCAATAGCAATATAAACGCATATGCTGATCATGGAGCAGAGGTTTTAGATGTTATATGGTCTAGAACAAAGGAACCAACTAATAATACAGATTATATTAATATCTTAGATAATAAGGAATTTCATAGTACTGTTATAAGTGAAGGTGAAAACTTATCTAAAGAAACAGCAGAAGAAGAAATATTCCAGATAGATAATTTAGATGATGAAATTAATGAAGTTAATATTGATAGGCAAAGCTATTATACTACTGAAGTTATTGATGGAAATACATATAAAGTAATTAATAATTATCCAAGTAATAGTAATAAGTTAGGAAAAGTTTTATTAACTCCTAGAACTATATATTCAGGACAAACTGGTAATAGAATTTTATTTGAATATAATACGTTAATAGCATTATTAAATCCTAAGGAAAAAAGTAATGTTTGGGATGGTGCTTCATCAAATAGATACTATAGTGGATATATAAAAGATAGCGATATATCTAATGGGTATAAGGTTAAGGATTTTGCAACATGGAAACATTATGGTAATGGGGATTCATGGAGATTGCTTAGAGGGGATTTTACTTTAGATTTATCATCGTCAGAAATGAAAAATAAAAGAGTTTATTTAGGGGTTCTAGGTGAGAATGGGCCAGAACTTATAATGCCCCTTAATGACTTTATGATTGTTTTAGTTGATGGAAAGCCAACTAATATTAATTTTACTACTCAGCAGGTTACAGATAGTAATAAAGATAACATTAAATTTAGATTTTCAGATAATGAAATATATACACCTACTTTTAAAAGAGCCTATCATAGGGTAGCGGGAAATATGAGATGTAATGACCCAAGTCATACGTCTATAAGTAAGCATACAGATACATGGCATGCTCATTTAAATGATCAAGCTGAATTAAGCGGAGATGGATATACATTAGGTGATATAACATCTTTTCTAGATGATGGTAAGGAACACAAAATAGAAATTTTATGTGGTGATAATACTGGTGGTGGAGGTGGAACTAAGCTTGATATTTTCTTAGTTGAAGACCCGAGTATTGAAGTTGGTAAACATGGATTTTTATTAGATGAAAATAATGAGAAAAATTATATAAGAGAAGATGGAACATCGCATGTTTATCCGGGAGAAAGAGTTTATTATAATTTTACGATAAATAATACTGGTAAGGATAGATTAACTAAAGTTGAGTTTAATGATGAGCTTATAGATATTAAAATTGATAGTACTGGTATTTATAGAGGCGACGGCACTAAATTAAGCAATAATAGCTTGAGTATTACTAAGGTGTCTGCTGATGGAAGTAAAATTACTTCTAAAGGAAATAGCGCTTTAAAGCTTTTACATACACTTGAAGTTGGTGAAAGTTTAATAGTTGAGGATTTAGATAATATTAAATATGATGTTACTTTAGAAGATTTAGAGAGAGAAAATAAGGTGATTATTAATACTGTTGTTGGAAGTGCTAAGTATTTAAATAATCAATTAACAGCTGAAGCTAGTGCTGGTTTTAAGGTTTATGTTGCAGAATATGGTGAAGATATAGTTGATATTAATAAATATGTTTATGAAGTTAAGCGAAATGGTAGTGTAATTTATAGATATAATAATGAATCCTCTATTTCAGATAAGGACGTACCAGGATTATATCCAGGAGATGAAGTTTCATTCATTATTAAAATAAAGAATAGAACTATTGATGATAATAGAGTTACTAATACAGCATTACCTATTACTAATTTAAGTATTAATGATTTTTTAACTTTACCTTATGAAACACCTAATTGGATATTTAGTTGTGATGAAAAAGAAAACTTTGATTATAGTAATTTTGATTTAAAGGCAAATGAAAACATATCTATTTTAGCTACAGGATGGATTGTGCCAGAGCCTTATAATATAAATGAAGATAATAGTATAAATATATGGGATTACAATGTAGTTAATACTGTACAGTTATACAAGGAATGTAGCGATGGTAAAAAGGAGTTAGGGACTTCTGCTGCAAAGGTTAAGATTTTACCAACTAAATTATATTTGAAAAAGATAGTTGTTGATGAAAATGATAATGATATAAGTAATGATACAAACAAATCTTTTACTATAAATATAAAAGGAAATGATGGTACAAGTTTTATTGTTGAAGCAATGCCTAATGAAAAATATGTAATTAATAATTTAAAATATGGAGTAACTTATAATGTTAGTGAAGTTATACCAGCTAATTATGAATTGGAGTCAATAGAGGTTCAGGATAATGAAAGTAATATGCTTTCAAATGGAAATACTATTACTTTAGCTTCGGAAAATATGGAGAGTATAATTGTAGTAAAGAATAAATTAGTAAATAATAAGTATTTTTATGATGAGGATCAAGAAACTAATATATTTACTTATCCTTTAAGAGGAAATAGGTAGAAAGGTAGCTTTTATATGAAGGTTAATAGTAATTATAAATCAGTGAAGTTTAAAATATTAATGATTGCATTATTAGTAATAGTTTCTTTATCTTGCTTTTTAAATGTTAGTTTAGCTTATTTTATAGACAACCATAGGAATATAAACACTTTAAGGGTAGGGAAAATTGATGTAGAGATAAAAGAAGACTTTGATTCTAACAGTGGTAAGAAAAATGTTTGGATTGTTAATCCAAGTGAATCTTCTTCTTTAGTAAGAGTTAGTATTAGTGGGAGATGGGTAAATCCTAATGATTTAAATGAGGTATTACCTGTAGATAATAGCTTAATTACTTTAGTTTTTGCTGAAAATTTTCAAGAAAATTGGATTTATTGTGAAGAGGATGGTTATTATTACTATAAGAAAGTATTAGAGGGAAAAGCAACAACAGAAATGTTATTAGAAAGTGTAGCCTTTAGTAATGATATTGATAGTAATTCAATATATAAGGGTATGGAATATAGAGTTGAAGTTAAGGTTGAAGCTGTACAAGCTAATAAATATATTAATGAAAATGGCGAAGAAGTTTATCCGTATAAAGAGGTATGGAGAAAATAATAAGGATCCCTAGGAACAAGTTTACTAGTTCCATAGGGACCTTATTGTTTTTAAAGAAATTTATGTTTCTATCTCTTAAAAATTATAATAAGTATAAAACTGTTTTTGAAATAGAAATAGAAATGGACCTAGGAAGAACAGATTTCTACATTCTGCAGGTCCATTTATTTTATAATCGATTCTTAGGAGTTAAATTATATGATATAATTATAAATATGAATAATATAGAGAAGAATTAAAATAAACTAGATTTTGTGATTTTAATTTAAAGGGAGATGAAGATTATGAAATGTTATTATCATGATAATAAAGAAGTAATAGCTGCATGCACAGAATGTGGAAGATTTATTTGTGAAGCATGTAATGTTAATATAAATGGAAAAGCAATATGTAAAGCATGTATAGAAAATGGAGTATTTAATACAAATCATGGATATAATTATGGTGGAATGAATCAACAAGGTTATAATAATTATTATGCAAAAAAGACAACACAAAAGAGTTGGTTAGTAACATTGTTATTATGTCTTTTTGTTGGAACTTTAGGAGTTCATAGATTTTATGTAGGGAAAATAGGAACAGGATTAGTACAATTGTTTACCTTTGGTGGACTTGGAATATGGAGTTTAGTAGATTTTATATTAATTGCTTGCAAGAAATTCACTGATGCAAATGGTGATTTAATATTATACTAATAATAGAGGGGAGAGTTAAAAGGATATGAATTGTTCAAATCATGGAGAAAGAGAAGCTGTAGGAATGTGTGTGAGATGCCATAAGCTTATATGTGAGGAGTGCAAAGTAAAAATAAATAATAAGTATTATTGTAAGGATTGTGTTTCTGAAATGTACTCAGATAATAATAGTAACAATAATTATAATAATAGAAATAACAATTATAGTAATGGAAGTACTATAAATTCAGATAAAGTTAAAGAGTATGCTGATAAAGCAGTAAATGCTACAGTTGAGGTTACTAATAATACATTAAATTTAGTTAAGGATTTTGCGGAATCAGAAGATTTTAAGGAAACTGTAGATAAGGTTAGTAAAAATCAAAAAATAGTTAATTACGTTCTTGGAATAATTGCCATTGCATTATTAATTCCTAAGGTTACAAGTGGTATTAGCAACATACCATATTTCTTTGATGAACTTATATTTTCAGCTAGATATTATGGTGCTTTTAGAACAATATTTTACGTTATAGAATTTATTTCAAGTTTACTTGAGCCAATAATAATTATTGCATTAGCTGCATTATTATTTAATAATTTTATGAAATTAAAGAGAGAAATTAGAATAGTAGCTCCAATAGTTGTTGTTGCTGCATTTACATTAATTAGATTTGTTAGTGCAAATATAGCATCTAGCTATTTTGGATTTAGTATAATAGCAAATATGTTTTCATATTTTATTCCTGTAATATTAATAGTTGTAGGAAGTTATTTTGATAAGGAATAGTTTAGAGTGGAAACCTATTATTTTTCATAATAGGTTGTAGTATATAGTGCTGTTATATCAAATTGTTGTTAATAACGATCTGATATAGCAGCACTATAATTATTTTAATATAAATAGAAAAATGTTTTATTAGTATAGTTATTATTGTAAAATAAGGTTAATGAATTAAGAAGATTTTATAAATTATTATATTATTATGTGATTTTGATAGAAATTATAATTATAAAAATATTTTAGTAATTAAATTGTATAGTTATATAAAACTATATTTTATTATAGGAGGTAAGGATATTGAGTAAAATAAAAGTTTTAAGTGTATTTGGAACAAGACCAGAAGCAATAAAGATGTGTCCTTTAGTTAAAGTGTTAGAAAAGGATGATAGAATAGAGTCCATTGTATGTGCTACAGCTCAACATAGAGAAATGCTTGATACAGTACTTGAGATATTTGATGTTAAGCCACAGTATGATTTAAATATAATGTCTCATGGACAAACAATAGTTGATGTATCTAATAAAGTTTTAACAGGGGTAGACAAAGTAATAAAAGAATGTAACCCAGATATAGTTTTAGTGCATGGAGATACTTCAACAACATTAAATGGAGCATTAGCAGCATTCTATAATCAAAAGCCTATAGGTCATGTTGAAGCAGGTCTTAGAACTGGAGATATTTATTCACCATTTCCAGAAGAGGCTAATAGAAAATTAACAGGAGCAATTGCGACTTTACATTTTTCAGCTACAGAAAGTAATAAGGCTAATTTAGAAAAAGAAAATATACATAAAAATATATACATAACAGGTAATACTGTAATTGATGCTTTACTTAGTGTTGTAGATAAAAATCATAAATTTGATGATAAAAGTTTAAATAATATAGATTTTGAAAATAAAAAAATCGTTTTATTAACTGCTCATAGAAGAGAAAATTGGGGAGAACCAATGAAAGATATATTTGCAGCAGTTAGGGAGCTTGTTACAAAAAACGAAGATGTAGATGTAATATTCCCAATGCATAAGAATCCTTTAATAAGAGAACTTGCAAATGAAAGTTTTAAGGGAATAGAAGATAAAATACATTTAATTGAACCATTAGAATATGTTGATTTTGCAAATCTTATGGCTAAATGCTATCTTATAATGACAGATTCAGGTGGAATACAAGAAGAAGCACCAGCTCTTGGTAAACCAGTTATTGTTTTAAGAACAGAAACTGAAAGACCTGAAGCTGTTGAGGCTGGAACTGTAAAATTAGCAGGAATTAAAAAAGATGTTATATTTAATATTGCTGATGAACTTATAAATGATAAAGAAGCTTATAATAAGATGGCTCATGCAGTAAACCCTTATGGGGATGGAAAAGCTTGTATAAGAATTGTTGAACATATAGTAGAATACTTTAAAAATAAATAGATTTTTATAAAAATACCGTATAACCAACTTAGGATATACGGTATTATAATTTTTTTATTTAAATTATAAGAATTATATTTAAAATGTAATAATTAATATATCTGTGGCAATAATTAAGATAAATTAATTTATCTATAAAGGAGTCACAAAATTAATATGAAGAAAATTTTTAGAATATTTATAGTTTCTTTTTTGATGTTAAATATACAAATTATATATGTACATAGTGAGACTTTAAACTTAATAGAAGAAAAATTAGACAATGTAGGAATTCCAAAGGAATATAGTGATAATATTATTAACTATATTACTAATTTAAAACTTAGTGAGGAAGAAACAAAAAACTTATTAGATGAAGTAAATAATGTTATTTCAAGGATAAAGGAAAAAGAAGATTATAGTGATTTTACATTTACAGAATTACTTAATATTTATGATGAAGCTTTAAATATAGCAGATACATTAAATATTAACTTTGATTTAGATTTATCAACTAAGGAAGTTGTATTAAAAGATAAAGATAGTAAATTAACATTGATTAAGTGTAATATAGATGATGCTAAAAGATATTATGAAAATTATAAGGAGTCACCTCTTACATCTAAAGATTATGAAGAATTGAAAAGCTATATAGCTGAAAACACTATTACTAATGAAGAAGATATAAAGAGTAGTGACAGTGATAATAATAATTCTAATAGTATAGATGAAAATGGTGATTATAATAATTTAAATGATAAAGAAATAACTCAAAATAGTGAATCAAGTGAGAGTAGTTATAATTCTAGTGAAAACAATAATGAAACTTTTAATACTGTTAGTGCCATAAAAAGAAAAAATGTAAATAGAGTATTAAGTATAATATTCTTAGTTTTATTTGCATGTGTAGTAGTTTCATTATTAATAAATTCAATATTTTTTAGTAGAGAAAAATAGTAAAAGCATGATAACTAGTATTAAAAAGTGAGATGCACTATAAAATAGGCATCTCATTTGAATTTATATAAATTTAATCTAAGGAATATAAGAAGTTATGTATATCTTTAGTAGTTTCATCTATATCAGTTGTTAAGTGAAGCATATCAGTGGCAATCATTTCAGATTTACCATCAAGTGGGAATCTTGATTGTTCAATTGATGGAACTCCCATACTTAAAACTTTAGTTGCTATTGACATTATTTCTGAATTAGTAAGATTAGTTGAAACTAATGGTAAAATATCATTCATCATTACTGCTAAATCAGTAATTGAAGCTGTTTTGAATTTTTCAAACAATGCAGCTAAAACATCTCTTTGTCTTTCAGTTCTTTTAAAATCTCTACCTTCTGTATATCTTATTCTACAATAAGCTGCAGCTTGAGTACCGTTTAATGTTTGAAGTCCAGCACTTGTTAATTTTTCAGTGGTTGTACCATTTTCATTATCAATATTAGTTATATAGTTATTAATAAAATTTAATTCTTCATTTGTTATATTTAATTCAACGCCACCAAGTTTATCAATTATAGTTGGTAGAGTACGTAAACTTACATGAATGAATTTATCTACTGTTAAATTGAAGTTATAATTAATAGTTTTTAATATAAGCTCAGGACCACCATAAGCCATAGTATAATTTAAATTTTGTTTATTGCCACTTCCATCAGGTAAATCTAAATAAAGATCTCTCATAAATGAAAAGAGTTTAAGTCTATTATTTTTAGTATCAATTCCTAAGATCATAGTAGCATCAGATGCACCGTATAGATTTCCGTATTGTTCATTTTCTGTAAAATCGGTACCAAATAATGCAATAGAAATAACATCTTCATCTTCTTTTACTGGTTCTTTACCAGTTGCAGTAACAACACTTCTATCAATTTCAACTCTTTCAATTTTAGAGCTAAAATGATTAACGGCAAAAGCTAATGAAGCAATCAATAGTAAAAATACTAAAAAAATGCTTATTATAACCTTTTTTGTTGTAGATAGTTTTTTCGACATAATATACCCCCTAATTGTGTTAAACATAATAGTCGTCATTTACAGAGTAATTATACTATAAAAATATATATTAATACAGAAAATAATATATTATCCATAAAATTACATAGAACTTTTAAATGTAAATAGAAATTATTATAAAGGAATTGAAAAAGTTAAATATTTGGAGTAAATTAGGTACAATAATGTAGATAAAACTTTGTTAATTAATTTAAAAAAGTGGTTTTAAATTGTTTTCAATTGTTATATAATATTAATGAGGAAAATAAAACTTTAGTTGGGAGGAAATTGTATATGGCAGTTTTAGTATCAGGTGGAATGGGATATATCGGAAGCCATACAACAGTAGAACTTTTAAATGCAGGTTATGATGTTGTAATAGCAGATGATTTAAGTAATAGTAAGGATCTTGTTAAAGATAGAATAAAAGAAATAACAGGGAAGGATGTTAAGTTTTATAATGTTGACTTAACAGATGTAGAAAAGACAGAAGAAATTTTCAGAGATAATAATATAGATTCAGTTATTCACTTTGCAGCTTTTAAAGCAGTTGGTGAATCAGTAGAAAAACCATTAGAATATTACTACAATAACTTAACAAGTGCACTAGTAGTATTAAAGGCTATGAAGAAATATGGATGCAGAAACTTTGTATTTAGTTCATCTGCAACAGTTTATGGAGATGCAAAAGTTGTACCAATAACAGAGGACTCTCCATTATCAACTACTAATCCATATGGAAGCACTAAGCTTATGATTGAAGATATGTTAAGAGATATTGCTAAAGCAGAAACACAATTAAATATAGCAATACTTAGATACTTCAATCCAGTAGGAGCTCATAAGAGTGGAATAATAGGAGAAGATCCAAATGGAATTCCAAATAATCTAATGCCATACATTACTAAGGTAGCTATTGGTGAATTAAAACAGTTAAGAGTATTTGGTAATGACTATCCAACTCATGATGGAACAGGAGTAAGAGATTATATCCATGTTGTTGATTTAGCAGTAGGACATGTTAAAGCTTTAGAAAAGTTAGCAACTAACCCAGGTCTTGTTACTTATAATTTAGGAACAGGAAATGGATATTCAGTATTAGATGTTGTTAAGGCATTTAGTGAAGCATCAGGAAGAGAAATTCCTTATGAAATAGCACCTAGAAGAGCTGGGGATATAGCAACATGCTATGCAGATCCTAAGAAAGCTAATGAAGAATTAGGATGGAAGGCTGAAAGAGGAATCAAGGAAATGTGTGAAGACTCTTGGAGATGGCAAAGCAATAATCCTAAGGGATATAACTAAGAGTTAATTTACAAAATAAATAATAGTAATAAAAAAATAGAGAATTTTAAGATAATTACTAATTATGCATAATTAATGCTATATAGTAAATTTTAAATCCTCTATTTTTATTATAATTATTTAAATGTTATTTCATTTGAAGAAGAGAAAATAGAGCCTGTTGCAGAAGGTTGAACAACTTTAATAGTACTACCAACTGAACAACTATCCTTAGGGATAGAAAGTGTATTATTATCTATAAGTATTTTATCAATAGATTTTCCATCAACATATACTATACTATAATGATTAAAGTTTTTACCTTTAATTAAAATATTATTTTCATCACTAATTTCAACACTATTAATTTCTAGATTTTTAAATCCAACTTTATAATCCATTGAAGGAGTAAGTTTTTCATAATCAGAAGTATAATTTTTACCATAAAGCATATCATATTCTAATTGTTCAAGATATTCTTTCTTTGTACTTTCATCAAGATTACTATTATGAAGTAAACTTAAAGTTGTATCTGGAAAAGAAAGCTTGTCTAGTATTAAAGATGTAAGATTATAAGTTTTAATATCCTTATCATCTTCTTTTAAATTCATATTATCCCAAATAACATAAGGTGTTGATTTAAGTGTATTAATAGAAATATTGCTAATATCTAGCCCTACTGCTGGAAAGTGATCTCCATAAAAAGCAATTATAGTAGGTTCATCTAAGGCATTAACAGCATCAATTAAGTTACCAACAAATTGATCCATTTCGTAAATTTGATTTATATAGTATTCTAAGCTATTTTTATTATCTTTAGAATAATCATTAGTAATATAAATTTCTTTATCTTCTACATAATCATTAGGATATCCTCCGTGGCCTTGAACAGAAACACCAAATATTAGGTCAGGATTATCAGTAGAAGTAATTATATTACAAATTTCATCTATTAAAACATTATCCTTTGGCCAACCTACAGGAGTTCTTTCAGGAGGAGACATACATTCTATAGGAGTAAAGCTATCAAATCCTAAATTTTTATAAACTTTATCTCTTGTATAAAATTTTCCTTCATGATTATGAAGAGCATTAGCACTATAACCTAAATTTTTTAAAGAATAAGCAAGTGATGGTATAGGTTTTTTTGAAGCTATAGTATTAAAAAGAAATTCACCTGTACCAAAAAACTCAGTTGACATTCCAGTAATAACTTCAAATTCTGTATTAGCAGTACCTCCACCAAAGGAAGGAACAGATAATAGACCAGATGTAAAATCATCAGATAATGCTTCAAAATTACTAACTGGATTTTTGTTTAATTCAATATCAGTTATCCAATTAGGATTTATAAAAGATTCAAGTTGAACTATTATTATATTAGGTTTAATAATAGAAGTATCAGAATTTATTTCTTTAATAGAAGAATTATCTTTAATGATTGCTGAAGAGGTTAAAGTTTTATTATTAGAATTTTCAGCAGTTAATATATCTAATTCATTTTTTATACATGCTATAGTATTTTTTGAATAACCATTAGGTTTAGACATTCCATTATTAACAGCACTATTATAAAAGGAATATGAAAAACCATATTGGTTATAGCCACCAGTTATATCCCAAAAGTTTTTACTTATTATATCATTGTCTAAACCATAATTTAATAAAATTTTAAATAGTGCAAAAAATATAAGTAATGAGGTTATATTTCTTATATATTTAATTTTATACTTTTTACATTTAAAAAATAAGAAAGATAATATTGAAATTACTCCTATAAATAATAGTATTATTAATATAATAGAAGATTTTGAAAGATATTGCTTACTAAGTTCTAAAGCATTTTGGATCATTCCTAAATCACTAAAAGTTAAGGGGGTTTCTCTGAATTTAATTACAAGGTTATTTGCTATACCTAAAATAATCCAAGTTAATGAAACTAAACTAAAGGCAAACACTCTTTTTTTGAACAAAAAACATGGACTTAAGGTAAATCCTACAATTAATGAATTATATAAAAAGATTTTAAAAAAATGTCTAAAAAAGTTAAATGATGTATTTATATTTCCACGCGAAAAACATTCCACTAAAAATACTAAAATCAGCGAATATAATATGAAAAATAGTACATTTAAAGCACTTTTTTTACAGAAAATATTTTGTTTATTTAAAAAGTTTCTAATCATTTTTCCTCCATTGGTGAAATGAGATAAGTTATTTTATTTATATTATAATAGATAAGAAAAAATAGTACAAATATATTATAAAAGTTTAAAAAATGTTAATAAATTCAAAATATATTTGAAAAGTTTTTTATTATTATATAATTATTAGGAAAACAAAGAATTTATTGGAAGTGGATTATATATAGCAGTTTTGACATCAGGAGGAATGTCTTTAAAAAAGTCTATATATTATCATTGTAATTGATAAAAATGAAAAAGTAACAATATTAAAGGATATATTAATAAAATTATTTGATAATTTGACAATAATTAAAAATAATAATAGTATTAATAAGAAGAATTTTATATAATTAGTTTTATGTCAATCAAATATATAATATATTAATTTAATATGAAATTAGTATAGCAAAAAATGAGAAAAGTTAAATTTATTTAAATAAAAATAAAATATTATGGTTTGGTTGTAGATTAATGCATAATTATAATATTTTATAAAGATATAGGAGAATTTAAGATAATGAATGTTTCAGTAGTAATTCCAAATTATAATGGAGAAATGTACTTGAAAGCTTGTATGGAAAGCTTAATGGAACAGTCTTTAAAAGCTGATGAGATAATAATTGTAGATAATGCATCAACGGATGAAAGTGTTAAATATATAAAAAATAGATATTCAAACATAGTTAAATTAATTTGTTTAGAAAAAAATTATGGCTTTAGTAAAGCTGTAAATGAAGGTATTAAAAATAGTAATAGTGAATTTGTTGTATTACTTAATAATGATACAGAATTACATAAAGAATGGTTATTAGAATTATATAATTGTATAAAAGATGATGAAAGTATATTTTCCGCATGTAGCAAGATGTTAAGATTTGATAATAGAAATATAATAGATGATGCAGGAGATGAATATACTATATTTGGATGGGCTAGAAAAATAGGCGATGGAGAATTAAGTGATAAGTATAAGCAGTCAAGAGAAGTATTTTCTTCATGTGCAGGAGCAGCTATTTATAGAAAGAGCATATTTAAAAAAATAGGATTATTTGATGAGAATTTCTTTGCTTATTTAGAGGATATGGATATATCATATAGAGCTAGAATTTATGGTTATAAAAATTATTATTCAGCTAAAGCTAAGGTGTATCATATAGGAAGTGCTACTAGTGGAAGTAGACATAATTCATTTAAAGTAAAATTATCAGCTAGAAATAGCATTTATTTAATATACAAAAATATGCACAGTATACAAATAGCGGTTAATTTTGTGTTTATATTATTAGGAATATTAATTAAATGGCTATATTTTTCTGTTAAAGGATTAGGAAGGGATTATATAAGTGGAATAATTGAAGGAATAAGAACAAGAAAAAAAATTAATAGGGTAATAGTAAAAAATAACTTATATAACTATATAAACATTCAGAAGATGTTAGTCAAAAATACATTACACCTTTTTAAGCGAGGTTAGAATTATGATTAAGCAAAATCAAAAGTTAATAAATAAAGCATTAGTTTTTATAGATGCAGTAGTGATAATTTTATCTTTTTTATTAGCATGGTATATAAGAATTCATAGTGGAATTATGGAATTAGAAGGTGGATCACTTACTTTTAAAGAGTTTTTGATACCCGTTCTTATAATGTTGCCTATATATATAATACTATATAATTTTAAAAGGTTATATAATGCTGAAAGAACTGTTTTTTTAAGTAAAGAGATTATAAATATATTTATTGCAAATTTATTTGGAATAGTAATATTTTCAGGGTTATTATTTGTAAATAAAACAATAGATTATTCAAGATCATTACTTATTATATTTTTTATTATATGTACAATACTTATTTCTCTTGAAAGAGTAATTATAAGAATATCAATGAGAAGTGCAAGAAAAAAGGGACTTAATATAAGATATACAGTATTTGTAGGATATAGTGAGAGTACAGAAAAATTTAATAAGTTAATTAATGAAAATAGACATTGGGGATATAAAGTATTAGGTGTTTTTGAGGATTATAAAATTGATTCAGAAAATTTGAATTATCTAGGGAATATACTAGAATTAGATAATTATCTTGCTGAAAATAGAGATGTAGATGAAATAATTATAACTTTAGAGATGAAGGATTATGATAAATTAAAAAATATAATATCAATATGTGAGAAGCTTGGTATTAGAACACAAATAATTCCTAGTTATTACAAGTATTTTCCTGCTAAGCCTTATGTAGAAGAAATAGGGGGACTACCTTTAATAAATATGAGATACATACCTCTTGATAATATATTAAATAAGGCTATAAAGAGAGGAATTGATATTGTGGGTTCTTTATTAGCAATTATTATTTTTTCACCAGTAATGTTAATTATAGCTATATTAATAAAGTTAACAAGCAAGGGACCTCTAATATTTAAGCAAGAAAGAATAGGGCTTAATAGAAAGCCTTTTATTATGTATAAGTTTAGGAGTATGAGACAACAAGATCCAGAAGAAGAAAAGAAAGATTGGACAGTTAAAAATGATCCAAGAAAGACCAAAATAGGGACATTTATAAGAAAAACTAGTATTGATGAATTACCTCAATTATTTAATGTATTAAAAGGAGACATGAGTCTTATAGGACCAAGGCCCGAAAGACCATTCTATGTAGAAAAGTTTAAAGATGAAATACCTAAGTATATGGTTAAACATCAAGTAAGACCGGGAATCACAGGCTGGGCACAAGTTAATGGATGGAGAGGTGACACATCCATAGAAAAAAGAATAGAGTGTGATATATATTACATAGAAAATTGGAGTTTAACATTAGATATAAAAATTGTTATATTAACGTTTTTTAAAGGATTTATAAATAACAATGCTTATTAGAAATAAAGGAGATAAAAATATGAAAAAAGCATCAAAGAGAAAGATATTTATTTTTTTGTGTACTTGTTTTGTAACTATTGCATTATTTGCGTTGTTTGAAAAATATTATTCAGTTCAACCTAATGCTGCAAAATTAACAATGAAATTAAAATCTAATAATATAGAACAATATCAAGTTTATTATGATACAAATGGAAATAAAGAATGGACAGAAGAAAATTCTATAAAGATTTTATATACGAATACAGGCAAAGAAGATAAGTTAAGCTTTGCTTTACCAATAGAAACTAAAAATATAAGAATAGATTTTGGAAGTGAAAATAAAAGTTTAGAGATAAAGAATTTAACTTTAAAAAGAAATAAGAAGTACACTTTTTCTAAAAGAGATATAGAAGAGAAAGTAGGAGAAAGTGAAGATTTGGAATATGCTATAACAGATACAGGATTTGATATTAATGTTATAGGAAGTGATCCATATATCGAAATAGAAAATATAAGTAATCAGATAATAGATGTTACTTCAAAGCCAATGATATATGATGTCTTAATGATACTATGTTCATTAGTATTAGGATTTATAGTAGCTAATGCATTAACAGGGTTAAAAAAATCAATAAAATTTATAAAAGCATCTATAGACAATAAAGGATTAATAAAATCTTTAGCTAAAAATGATTTTAGAAATAAATATGCTTCTTCTTATTTAGGAATAGTATGGGGATTTATAAATCCACTTATAACAATATTAGTATATTGGTTTGTATTTACAGTTGGTTTTAGAAGTTCAGATGTGGGTGATGCTCCTTATACAATATGGTTTATATCAGGAATAATTCCATGGTTTTTCTTTTCAGATGCTTTAAACTCTACTAGTAATGTATTTTTAGAATATAGTTATTTAGTAAAAAAAGTTGTTTTTAAAATTGAAATATTACCTACTGTGAAAATAATATCAGCATTATTTGTACATTTATTTTTTGTCGTATTTATATATGTTTTAGGAGCAGTATATGGATATTATCCCGATTTATATTCATTACAATTTATATATTACTCATTTGCAATGATTGTTTTAGTATTTTGTATTTCATTAATTACTTCATCTGTAATACTGTTTTTTAGGGATTTAGGTCAAATTATAGGTATAATTTTAAATGTAGGATTTTGGGCGACTCCAATAGGATGGACAATAGATATGCTACCTGGAGTTGTACAAAGAATATTTAAATTAAATCCTATGTATTATATAGTTACAGGATATAGAGATTCTTTTATAGACAAAGTTTACTTTTGGGAAAGACCTTATGAAACTCTGTACTTTTGGGTATTTTGTTTAGTTACTTTTTGTTTCGGGGTTAAGTTATTTAAAAAGCTAAAACCACATTTTTCAGATGTTATATAGAGAGGTAAATATATGAGTGAAGTAGTTATAAAAGTTAGAGATTTAGTAAAAAAATACAATATATATGATAATCCTATGGATAGATTAAAAGAGACTTTATCTATAAGACATAAATGCTATCATAGAGAATTTGTAGCTTTAAATGGATTAACATTTGATATTGAAAAAGGTGATGCTGTAGGTATATTAGGGAAAAATGGATCTGGTAAATCTACATTATTAAAAATGATTACTGGAGTACTAACACCTACATCTGGAACTATAGAAATAAAGGGTGTTATATCAGCTATATTAGAATTAGGAACTGGTTTTAATATGGAATATACTGGAATAGAAAATATATATTTAAATGGCACTATGCTGGGGTATACTAAGGAAGAGGTTGATTTAAGAATAAAGGATATTATTGAGTTTGCAGATATTGGGGATTTTATAAATCAGCCTGTAAAAATATATTCAAGTGGTATGTTTGCAAGATTAGCTTTTGCAGTGGCTAGTAATGTAAATCCTGATATTTTAATTGTAGATGAAGCATTAGCTGTTGGGGATACAAGATTTCAAATTAAATGTATAGAAAAAATGAAAGCATTAAAGGAACAAGGGACAACAGTATTATTTGTTTCTCATGCAACAGAGCAAATAAAAAGATTTTGTAATAAAGCTATATGGATTAAAGATGGGATAATAGAAGCTCAAGGTGAATCAAGTGAAATAGCAGATTTGTATGAAGATTTTATGAAATATGGCACAGTAGATAATCAAGCAGATGTTAGGATGGAGTTAAAAGAGGAAGTTGGTATAACTGAAGAAGTTGAGAAAGATAATGGAGAATTTAAAATGCCTTCTAATGAAGATACGTTAGCTTCAATAAAAGAAGTAAAATTATCTAAAGATAAGCTAAGGACATTTGAGGATTTAGAGATTGAAATAACTTATGATATATATATAGAAAAAATAGATAGCTTCTTATTAGGAGCAGCTATATATACTCCATCGAGAGATTATATATTTGGACCAAATACATATTTAGAAAAAGTAGAAATTCCAAATACCTTTGGAAGGCATAAAGTTGTTTATAGAATTCCTGAAATGCCTTTATTAGGAGGAACTTATACAATTGATGTAGGGATATTTACTGATGAGAGTATAGTAAATTTAGATTATAAAACAGCCGTATGTGAGTTTGTAATTGCAAATAAATACATATCAGAAGGTAAGTTTTATATAAAACATGAATGGAAAGTTATTGAGTAAAGATAATTAAATAGTTTAATAAAATTTATAGGGATGATTAATTATATGAGTAATAAAGAGTTAAAAATAATACGAATTGGTGGAGAACCAGTAGGTAGCATTACTATAACAAAAGAAAATAGTTATGAATTTAACCATAGATATAGCCAATTTAATATAAAAAAGATTGAGCTTTTCTTTAAAAATGTTAAAGAATTTAAAGGTAGAATAAGAGTTGAAATATTTGAAGAAGAATATAAAAGTTTAGTTGGAGAGCAAATAATAGAAAATATAGAGGAGGGGTGGAATGAATTTGTATTACCTTATACTGTAGGAGTATTTGAAGAAAATCTTAAAATTAAAGTTAAAATAGAGAAGGGTAATTCTATTGAAATAGCTACAGATAAATATGATGCTGTTTGTATGAGATTATTATATGAAGATGTACAAGAAAGAGAGTTAGCATTAGACTTAGATAGGGTGACAAAGGAGTTAAGAAAAATTTATAATTCAAGTGGTTGGCGATACTTGGTTTCAGTTTATAGATTTAGAGATATTATAATTAACTTTTTAAAAAAAATTAAGAAGTTGGGAACTTTATTTTTTGTAGTAGTTAAAAATTTAAATAAATCAAATATAAGTAGGGCTAAAGAGTTTATAAAAGATAATGGTTTTAATTCTTTTATTAGAAAAGCAATATCTAAGTTAAAAGGAGAAAGATTACAATATAAAAATTGGATTGAAAAACATGTTGCTACTCCTACAGAGTTGGAAGTGCAAAGAAATTATGAATTTGAATATAAGCCATTAATAAGTATTTTAATTCCAACATATAAAACACCAAAACATTTATTAATTGAAACTATGAATTCAGTTTTAAATCAAAGTTATAGTAATTGGGAGTTGTGTATTGCGGATGGAAATTCTGAAGAATCTTATATAAATGAAATGTTAGATGAATATGCAAGAAATGATAAGAGAATAAAAGTTAAATACCTTGATGAAAATAAGGGTATAGCTGGTAATACTCAAGAATGTTATTATATGGCAACTGGAGATTACATAGGATTATTTGATCATGATGATTTATTAGAGCCTAACGCATTATTTGAAGTAGTAAAAGCGGTAAATGAAGATAGAACAATCGATTTTATATATACAGATGAGGATAAAATTAATGAGAAAAGTGACTATAGATTTGATCCTCATTTTAAGCAAGATTTTGCGATTGATACTTTTAGAAGCTATAATTATATATGCCATTTTTCTGTATTTAGAAATGACTTAATGGCAAAAATAAATGGGTTTAGAGATGGATTTAATGGAAGTCAAGATTACGATATTATTTTAAGAGCCACTGAGGTAGCTGAAAATATTCATCATATACCTAAAATTTTATATTCGTGGAGAGTTCATTCAGGATCTACAGCAGGAAATCCTAAGAATAAAATGTATTGCTATGATTCCGCTAAGAAAGCTTTAGATGAAGAATTAAAAAGAAAAGGAATTAAAGGAAAAGCTAAAGACGGGAAGTATATTGGAACCTATGAGATTGAGTATGAAATAATAGATAATCCTAAAGTTTCAATATTAATACCAACAAAGGATCATATAGATGATTTAGATAGAACTATAAAGTCTATTTTAAATAATACTGAATATAAGAACTATGAAATTATAGTTATTGAAAATAATTCAGAACAAAGTGAGACTTTTAAATATTATGAAGAAATACAAAAGCTTGATGCAGATATAAGAGTAGTAACTTGGGAAAAGGGATTTAACTACTCTGCTATAAATAATTATGGAGCTAAATTTGCAAATGGAGAGTTATTACTTTTATTAAATAATGATGTTGAGGTTATTAATAAACAATGGCTAACTAAAATGGTATCTTTAGCACAAAGAGAAGATGTTGGGTGTGTTGGAGCCAAACTGTATTATCCGGATAATACAATTCAACACGGTGGAATAATAGTTGGGTTAGGTGGAGCTGCGGCACATGCTCATAGAGGATTCAATAAGAATGAATATGGGTATTTCTTAAGACTTGGAATTACACATAATTTAAGCGCTGTAACAGGAGCTTGTTTAATGGTTAAAAAATCAGTATTTGATGAAGTAAATGGATTAGATGAAAGCTTTGAAGTTGCGTACAATGATGTTGATTTTTGCTTAAGAGTTTTAGAAACAGGAAGAGTAAATGTATGGACACCTTATGCTGAGTTATATCATTATGAATCTAAGAGTAGAGGTGTAGATGATTTAGCAACAAATGAAAGATTCCAAGGTGAATTCAATAGATTTAGAGAAAGATATAAGGAGTTTTTAGAAAAAGGAGATCCGTATTATAACGTAAATTTAACTTTAGATAGAGAGGATTTATCTTTAAAAGAATAGTAATTTTAGGAGGATTTTTATGGCGTTATCAATAATATGTCCTTTATATAAGGCAGAAAAGTATATAGATAATTTAGATATGTCGTTGAAAAGACAATTAAAAGTAGATATAAAGGAAATTAAATATATAGTTACAGAATGCCATGAAGATAAAACTATAGAAAAGTTAAAAAATATAAATGCTAAATATAAGGTTATTAAAGCGGAGGATTTTTCACATAGTTTAACTAGAGAAGAAGCAGTTTATGAAGCTGAAGGAGATATAATTGTATTTATAACCCAAGATATAATTATAAGGAGTAATATGTGGCTATATAATTTAACTAATAGTATAGAAAAAGGTGTTTGTGAAGCAGCGTTTTCAAAACAAATTTGTATAGAAAAAACTATTGAAAGATATACGAGAATGAATAATTATCCAGATGAAAGTAGGATAGTATCAAAGAAAGATATTGATAAATTAGGGATAATGACATATTTTTACTCTGATGCTTCTTCAGCTATTAGAAAAGATGTCTTTCTAAAACTTAATGGATATGATGGGAAAAATTTATTAACTAATGAAGATATGTATATTGCTTATAAGTTAATTAATAATGGATATAAAATTAAGTATTGTGCTGATTCAGAAATAATACATTCGCATAAGTATAAATATTTATCTTTATTAAAAAGATATTTTGATCAAGGTGTATTTTTAAAGCAACATGAATATATAACTAATTCTGGAGCTAACAGTAGTGCTATTAATTTAGTAAAGTTTGTTTTAGTAAATAGTTTAAAGGAAAAAAGTTTTAAAGTTTTTTTTGAGATAGTCCCTAATTTTGGTGCTAGATATATTGGTAATAAACTAGGTCAGAGGTATGAAAAATTATCTAAAAAAACTATATTAAAATACACTAATAATCCCAATTATTGGGACAAGGAGTTCTTTAATTAAAAATATATAAGTTTAAGAAATATAATAATTCATATGGTGAAAGAATTTTTTATATAAGGGTGAGGCAATGAAAATATTAGTAATTATTCCAGCTTATAATGAGGAAAAGAGTATAGTTAATGTAGTAAAAAATATTAAAAATAGTTGTCCTAATGTAGATTATGTAATAATAAATGATTGTTCAAAAGATAATACAAAGAAGGTTATAGAAGAAAATAAACTAAATTACATATCATTACCAGTTAATATGGGCATTGGAGGGGGCGTTCAAACAGGATATAAATATGCTGTTGAAAATAATTATGATATAGCAATTCAAATAGATGGTGATGGGCAACATGATCCTTCTTACATAGATAAAATTATAAAACCTATAATAGATGGTGAAGCTGATATGGTAATAGGTTCAAGATTTATTGAAAAGGAAGGATTTCAAACATCTTTTATGAGAAGAGTAGGAATAAATTTTTTAAAAGGTTTAATAAAAGTTTGTTGTAAAAAAACTATAACAGATGCTACAAGTGGATTTAGAGCTGTAAATAAAAAGTTAGCAAAAGAATTTTCACAAAACTATGCTCAAGATTATCCTGAGCCGGAGGCTATAACACATAGTATACTAAGAGGCTATAAAGTTAAGGAAGTTCCTGTTATAATGCATGAAAGACAAGAAGGAGAATCTTCTATTAATAAAATAAGATCTATATATTATATGATAAAGGTATCATTAGCTATTATTTTATGTAGAATAAGTGATAAAGAAAAAATATAAAATTTATGTTATTTGATGAAAGATACTGCAATAGTTTTATCTTTCATTAATATAGGAATAGAGGTGAAAAAATGGATCTTAAAGTTACAGTTTTCTTTGTTGTAGTTATTGTTATATATCTTGGTTTTATTATTCATTTACTAAAAAAGAAGAAATTGGAATTGAAATATACATTATTATGGATAATAGCTAGTTTTGTATTGTTAATTATTACTGTTTTTCCGAGTACAATGTATTGGATATCTAATATAATAGGAATAAAAACTCCAATAAATAGTGCCTTAATATTAGGATGCATGTTTATAATATTAATATTAATAACTATTACATCTATAGTATCATCATTAAATAGAAACTTGAGAATGTTAACTCAAGAAGTAGCCTTATTAGAAAAAAGAGTTAGAGAATTAGAAAAAAATAAGTGCGAGGGAAAAAATGAATAATGCTAAGGGGGCACATAAGATGATTAATATTATTCTTATTTTAGTTTATATAATATTAACAATAGCTGGAGTTGTATTATTTAAATTAGGTACACAAAAAGATTTTTTAGTATCAATAGCAACAGGAGTTTTTACTTTAAAAATTAGTCTGATGTCGATTATAGGTTTAGTATGTTATTTATGTAGTTTTTTAATGTATATGTTTTTAATATCTAAATTTGATTTAACATATATAGTCCCAGTAACAACAGGAATTGTTCAAGTAGCAACTTTTGTGCTAGCTATTATGATATTTAAAGAAAGTGTAGCAGTATCTAAAGTCGTAGCAACAGGATTAATATTAATAGGGGTAATATTATTAAATATAAAAAAATAGGAGAAAGATTATATGGAAAAGTTTAATAATCATACATTTGCTATTTGTGCCTATAAGGAATCAAGATATTTAGAAGATTGTGTTAAATCAATCATTAATCAACAAGTAAAATCAAACATTATAATATGTACATCAACACCTAATGATTTTATAACTACTATAGCAGATAAATATTTTTTAAAGGTATTTATCAGAGAGGGTAAGCCAGATATTCAAGATGATTGGAACTTTGCATACGAATCTGCTAAAACAGAATATGTAACTATAGCTCATCAAGATGATATATATGAAAGTAATTATAGTAAAGAGTTAAAAAATTATATTTCACAAGATAAACAATCTATAATAATATTTTCTGATTACAGAGAAATAAAAAATGGTGAGGTTATACCATTGAATATTAATTTAAAAATAAAAAAAATTATGTTAACACCATTAAAAATAAAATTATTTAGAAAAAGTAAATTTGTGAGAAAGAGAATTTTATCATTGGGATCACCAATATGTTGTCCATCAGTAACTTATAATAAAAATATACATAAAGATAAGCTTTTTACATCAAAAATGAAATGTTCATTAGATTGGGATACTTGGTATAAGTTTTCGAAATATGAAGGTTCTTTTATATATATTAATAAAGAATTAGTATTGCATAGAATTCATGAAGAATCAGAAACAACTAATTGTATAGAAAATAATATAAGACAAACAGAAGATTTGGATATGTTTAGAAAATTTTGGCCTGAAAATATAGCTAAACTATTAGCAAAATTTTATTCTAAGAGTTTAAATAGTAATGAAGTAATATAAGTATATTTTAGGAGCATTTTATTATGAAAAAGTTAAATAATAAAAAAAGTATATATATAAATAAATTAAAAGAAAGATATTTATATATAATTTTATTGACTATAGTAATGGTTTTTTTTAGTTGTTTTTATAAGCAAAAAGTATATACTGATTTGGTTATAAATAGTGAAATAAAAGAGAAGAAGATATTATCTGGTGAAGTTAATGAATATATAATAATTAATAGAGATAATCCAAGACAAATTTCATTAAATATAGGAATTGCTAAAGAGTCTAAAAAATCTGCTATTTATAAGATAAGTGTTTTAAAAGATAATAATATAATAGCAAATGAAGAAATAGATACTTTAGAATTAAGTAAAAATCAAAATATAGTTCTTTCATTACCTAGTAAAGAAATACTAAAAGGGGATAAACTAGTATTACAAATAAAAACGGATAATTTAGATCAAGATAATGCTTTAATAGTATACTTATCTGAAAATAATGATACTATACTTAATATTAATGGTGTAGAAACAAAGGAAACATTACAAGCAAAAATTATATATGAAAGATTTAGTACTAATTATATATTAATATTAATATTTATCTATTTGGTCTCTTGTCTGATTATATTAGGGTGGAATGCTAGATTTATCCACAACTATGTGTTCATTATTATTATTGCTATGGGAATAATATCAGCGATAATAAATCCTATTATGGATATTCCTGATGAGCCAGCACATTTAGCAAGGGCTGAATTAACATCTAGAGGTATTTTATTTGCCAATGGAGATCCAAGTGATTTTAATATATCACAAAGTGTAAGTTCTTTAATAGATAATTCTTTTTTAAAAATAGAGGATGGTAAGTTTACAACATCTGAAGGAAATTATAAATACACAGGATATTATAATAACTATGCCAGTAGTAATATATTTATATCATATATTCCACAAGCAATAGGTATAATATTAGGTAAGCTATTAGGAGGAAGTATAGCTATATTACTTTTGGGAAGGATATGCAATTTAATATGTTATGCATTAATGGTAAGATATGCTTTAAAAATAGCGCCTAAATATAAAATAGGACTTTCTATAATAGCTATGATGCCTATGGTAATTTTTATAGCTGCTTCATTTAATCAAGATGCATCTACTTATGGATTAACTTTATTAGCAATTGCATATTTCTTAAAGATATATGACAAAGATACTATAAATATTAAAGATATTGCTATTTTTTCAAGTATAACTATATTACTTGGATTAATTAAATTACCATATTCTATATTAGCAGGACTAATAATATTTATTCCTAAAGAAAAGTTTAATGATAAAAAAACATATTATAAGAGTTTTCTGTTTGTAGGGAGTGTAGCAATAATTACAGTGTTATGGGGATTATCATCATTGTTAATAAGTTCTAATACAAGTAGTAGTACTGTTACGCCATTTTCAATTTATTATACTGAAAATAATGTAAATGCAAAAGCACAAATACAGTATATATTAAGCTCGCCAGTTCATTTTTTAATTAATTTTATTAGAAGTTTATTTGATAATATGAGATTATATTTAGATCAAATAAATATTTTTGGGTGGCTAAGTTATAGTATTAATCCAACTGTTACAATTATTTATCAAGTATTTTTATTTATTACATTATTTATGTATTCAGAGAAAAATACATTGAAAGCAAAAACAAGATTAGGTTCAGCTTTAGTATTATTAGGGATATATGTAGCAACTAATCTAATATTATATTTAACTTGGACATCCGTAGGAAGTAATACAATAGTAGGAGTTCAAGGAAGATATTTTTGTTCAGCATTAGCTTTAATACCATTAATCTCATGCAATGAATTTTCTATTGAAAATACTGAAGAAAAAGATTTTAAACTTCAATTTTTAGCTTTAGTATTTATAGTAATTTTTATAATAACAATAATGAATAGATATTATTAAACAAAAAAGTTGGTGTCAAAATGAATTGATAAATTCACTCTGACACAACTTTATTTTTCTTTTAAGAGATATTAAGGGAATTTAAATAAAATATCTTAATAAAAGTAAATTGATTCTCAATAATCTTGACAGTTTAAAAGGAACTAATGTAAGATAGGGTATGATAAGTTATAAAAGTAACTTTAAAATAGGAGTATTAAATAAATAGAATAATAAAATCTGATGTAATTAAGATAATAATGAGGTGATATTTATGAAAGGTATTATTTTAGCAGGTGGATCAGGAACAAGACTTTATCCAGTAACAAAGGCAATGTCAAAACAAATGGTTCCAATATATGATAAACCAATGATTTACTATCCGATGTCAGTGTTAATGTTAGCTGGTATAAGAGATATTTTAATAATATCAACGCCTAGAGATATAGTTAACTTTAAAGAGTTATTTAAAGATGGTTCAGAATATGGTTTAAATATTGAATATGCAATTCAAGAGCAACCAAATGGATTAGCGGAAGCATTTATTATAGGTGAAGAATTTATTGGTGATGATAATGTAGCAATGATATTAGGGGATAATATATTCTATGGTCAAAACTTTAGTTCACATTTAAAGGAAGCAGCTCAGTTAGAAAAAGGAGCAATGGTATTTGGATATTATGTTCAAGACCCAAGAGCCTTTGGAGTAGTTGGATTTGATGCAGATGGTAAGGTAACTTCATTAGAAGAAAAGCCAGAAAAACCAAAGTCAAAATATGCGGTACCAGGTCTTTATTTCTATGATAATTCAGTAGTAGAAAAGGCGAAGGTATTAAAACCATCGGCAAGAGGAGAATTAGAAATAACTGATTTAAATAAAGTTTATATGGAAGAAGGAACTTTAAAAGTAGATTTATTAGGTAGAGGAATGGCTTGGCTTGATACAGGAACTCATGAATCAATGTTAAAAGCATCTAATTTTGTTGAAGCAGTACAAACAACTCAAGGAACATTCATAGCTTGTTTAGAAGAAATTGCTTATAGACAAGGATGGATTTCAAAGGAACAGGTTAGAGAATTAGCTGGACCTTTAATGAAAACAGAGTATGGAAAATATTTAGTAGATATAATTGAGGAGTAAAAGAGATGGTTGAAGTAGGAAATTTTAAATTTATAGAAACTAAAATACCTGACTTATACATAGTTGAGCCAAAGGTATTTGGGGATGCTAGAGGATATTTCATGGAAAGTTATAATAAGCAACATTTTGATGCTGCAGGATTAACTATGACTTTCGTACAAGATAATGAATCAAGATCTAAAAAAGGTGTTTTAAGAGGATTACACTTCCAAA